>Ga0206117_100068_pt1 | contig 199162 bp, 206 predicted proteins | sample 3A5Ametagenome_FD_177997 | JGI IMG/M metagenome (GOLD analysis project Ga0206117, IMG submission 177997) | Enriched microbial communities from leaf-cutter ant dump, University of Wisconsin, Madison, United States - 3A5A | ecosystem: Environmental > Terrestrial > Nest > Insects nest > Nest dump... | reverse complement strand
TACATAAGCTATTACAATAATGATAGGATTAAACTTAATTTAAATGGAATGAGCCCGGTAAAATACCGAGCTCATTATTGTCAAATTTAATTATAAATTTGTCTAAACTTTTGGGTGCACTCTATTGTAGCCCTTTTTATTTACTCAACACCTGACAGGTTTCAAAAACCTGTCAGGTGTTGTTATGAATTCGTATCTTTTTGTCCCATCATCATCAGATAGGCTTTTAAAAACTCATCCAGTTCGCCATCCATTACACCGTCGACATCGCTGGTTTCATAACCGGTTCGAACGTCTTTTACCAGTTTATACGGATGCATAACATAGTTCCTGATTTGGGATCCCCATTCGATTTTCATCTTATTGGCTTCGATCTCGTCTCGTTTGGCTTGACGCTTTTTTAATTCGATTTCATACAATTGTGATTTTAACAACTGCATCGCCTTGGTTTTGTTATCCAACTGCGAACGGGTTTCGGAATTCTCAATGATAATTCCAGTCGGATGGTGACGTAAACGTACCGCGGTTTCCACTTTGTTTACATTTTGCCCTCCTGCTCCACTCGAACGCATGGTTTCCCACGAAATATCCGACGGACTGATTTCAATTTCAATGGTATCGTCTGCCAACGGATACACATAAACCGACGCAAAGGACGTATGGCGTTTCGCATTACTATCGAAAGGCGAAATACGCACCAATCGGTGTACCCCGTTTTCTCCTTTCAAATAACCAAAGGAATAATCCCCTTCAAATTCGAGGGTCACGGTTTTAACACCGGCAACCTCGCCTTCCTGGAAGTTTAGTTCTTTGATTTTATAGCCCTGACTTTCGCCCCACATTAAGTACATTCGCATTAACATGGCCGCCCAGTCGCAACTTTCGGTTCCACCTGCTCCGGCCGTAATCTGAAGTACCGCACTCATACTGTCACCTTCGTCCGAAAGCATGTTTCGGAATTCCAGATTTTCAATATGCGTGTTGGTCAGTTCGTATTGTTGATCCAGTTCTTCTTCGGTCGCATCGCCTTCTTTAAAAAACTCCTGAATGATCTGCAGTTCTTCGGCCAGGGCGACTCCTTTTTCATAATCGTCCACCCATTTTTTCTTGGAACGGATATTTTTAACAATAAGTTCGGCCTCTTTGGCGTTATTCCAAAAGTCCGGTGCAAAGGTTTTCTCTTCTTCGTTGGTAATCTCTATCTGTTTTTTATCAATGTCAAAGATACCTCCTTAACGCACCAAGGCGCTCAATAATATCCTTAATCTGTTCGGTATTTACCATAAATATCGTAGTTTTATACCCGCAAAAATAGACATTCCTTTTTAAATATATGGAAATAAATTTAGTTAGCGATACCGTTACGAAGCCAACTCCCGAAATGCTACAGCAGATGTTCCGGGCTAAAGTAGGCGACGACGTGTATAAGCAGGATCCCACGGTGATTGAACTGGAAGAAACCGTTGCGGATCTGTTCGGAATGGAAGCCGCGCTTTTTTTCCCTTCCGGAACAATGGCCAATCAGACCGCAATAAAATTACATACCAATCCCGGCGAACAAATTATATGTGACAAATGGTCCCACATTTTTCATTACGAAGGTGGTGGCGCTTCTTTTAACAGCGGGGTTTCCTGTTGTTTGGTTGATGGTGATCGCGGAATGATAACTGCCGCTCAAGTAGAAGCCAACATCAACGATCCCGAATTTTACCACAGTCCGCTAACAAGCCTGGTAAGCATCGAAAATACAACCAATAAAGGCGGTGGTGCCTGTTATGATATTGAAGAGTTAAAACGCATCCGACAGGTTTGCCGTGATCACGGTCTGAAATACCATTTGGACGGTGCGCGTTTATGGAACGCTTTGGTGGCCAAACGTCAGCATCCAAAACAATACGGCGAGTTATTCGATACCATTTCCGTTTGTTTATCGAAAGGATTGGGCGCTCCGGTAGGTTCGGTATTATTAGGAAGTCGTGAAGACATGCATAAAGCACTCCGGATTCGTAAAATATTTGGTGGCGGTATGCGCCAGGCTGGTTATTTAGCCGCAGCGGGATTATATGCCTTGCAACATCATGTTGGCCGACTGGAAGAAGATCACCGAAGAGCAAGACAAATCGGTTCGGTTTTACGAGAATTACCATGGGTTGCCAAAGTAGAACCTATAGAAACCAACATTCTTATTTTCTCCGTAAAACCGCAGTATAACGAGAATGCTATCATCGAGAAATTAAAACAGAAAAACATCTTTATCTCTTCGATGGGCAAAGGAAAACTACGTTTGGTGACGCACCTCGATTACCGCGAAGTCATGCATTCGTATGTATTGGAATCCTTACAAAAAATGACGCTTTAAAACTTTTTGTTATATTACAACGCCAACCGCTAAAAGTATCACACGATTAGCGGTTTTTCATTTCGGCTGACTAAATCCTTCTAAATCAAGACGCTTTCAAAGTAATCCTTATCCTTCTACCAGCTATCAAAATCGACAATTAGCTGCGATTTCAGCAATAAAAAACAGTTAAAACACCGAAATACTATATTTCCCCCAACATTATATGGTTATTTACTAATTATTCACACCTACTCCAACACAAACCGTATGATTTTTATATTTGTTTTTATTAACAAATTTTATATAGCATGCAAACCAATCATTTACTTTCAGTAGCGGAAGCATTTGGCAGTCCTGTATATGTATACGACGCCGAAAAAATGCAATCACAGTACCAACGTTTAACCAATGCTTTTTCCAAGGTGGAAAAGTTGCGCATCAATTATGCAGTCAAGGCATTGTCGAACCTATCTGTTCTTAAGCTACTGAAGAAGATGGGATCGGGGCTTGATACGGTATCTATCCAAGAGGTACAGTTAGGCTTACTTGCAGGCTTTACGCCCGACCGAATCATCTATACGCCTAACGGGGTTTCGATGGAAGAAATCGAGGAAGTAGCACAATTGGGCGTTCAGATCAATATCGATAATTTGTCCATTCTGGAACAATTCGGTACCAAACATCCAACCACTCCGGTTTGTATCCGAATCAATCCGCATGTAATGGCGGGCGGAAATTCAAATATTTCCGTAGGCCATATCGATAGTAAATTCGGTATTTCGATTCATCAGGTACCGCATTTGTTACGTATCATCGAAAATACCCAAATGCATATCAACGGGATTCATATGCACACCGGTTCGGATATTCTGGACATCGAGGTGTTTTTATATGCGGCCGAAATATTATTTGAAACGGCCAGTCATTTTAAAGAATTGGAATTTATCGACTTCGGAAGCGGTTTTAAAGTGCCGTATAAAAAAGGCGATATTGAAACGAATGTCGAAGAGCTGGGTAAAAAATTATCCCGTCGTTTTAATGCTTTCTGCAAAGAATACGGCCGCGAACTTACATTGGCTTTCGAACCGGGCAAATTTCTGGTGAGCGAAGCCGGCTATTTTCTGGCGAAAGTAAACGTGGTGAAACAAACCACCTCAACCGTTTTTGCGGGTATCGACAGTGGTTTTAATCACCTCATCCGACCGATGTTTTACGGATCGCAGCATCATATCGAAAATATTTCCAATCCGAAAGGCAAAGAGCGCTTTTATACCGTTGTGGGTTATATTTGTGAAACCGACACTTTTGGAAGTAATCGTAGAATTTCCGAAATCAAAGAAGGCGACATCTTGTGTTTCCGCAATGCCGGAGCCTATTGTTTCTCGATGTCGTCCAACTACAACTCAAGAGTACGACCGGCTGAGGTACTTTGGCATAACGGAAAAGCGCATCTGATTCGCGAACGGGAGACCTTAGAAGACATCATCCGCAATCAGGTTATTGTAGATTTTGAGTAAAAATAATAGACAATTTAAGAAAAGAGCCTCATTATAAGGCTCTTTTTGCTTAAAATAACACTAAGATAAAACGGCTTAACCAATTGTTTTTTAAATTTGAAGCCTAATTACAGCATTATACAACATGGACAGAAGGAGATTTTTCAGAAACGGTTCGATTTTTACCTTAGGCGCAGCACTGGTAAATCCGCTGGATGCCGTTTCCAATACACTGGAATTCGATACGGTTCGAAAAAATAAAAAAGCAAAAAATATCATCTTCCTGGTAAGCGACGGGATGAGTACCGGAACTTTAAATATGGCCGATTTATACCTGAATCGCAAAATGGGTCACGGTTCCAATTGGTTGCAGTTATACCGCGACAACCGTATCAACCGCGCATTGATGGATACCGCTTCGGCAAGTTCGATCGTAACGGATTCTTCTGCGGGAAGTTCTTCCTGGGGTGGTGGTTTCCGCGTTAATAACGGTTCCCTTAACGTAGGTCCGAACGGGGAAGTACACATGCCGATCTGGCAAAAGTTTAAAAAGTCCGGAAAAATGGCAGGTTGTGTGACTACCGTTCCGATTACGCATGCTACTCCGGCTGGTTTCTGCGTAAATAGTAAAAGTCGTAACGCACAGGAAGATATTGCCGAACAATATCTGGAACTGGGATTTGATATTATGATGGGTGGCGGAAACAACTATTTCAGTCCGGAAAACCGAAAAGACAAAAAAGATATGTATGCGGCTTATAAAGCCAAAGGCTATCAGGTAGCGCGCAGCCGTAAGGAAATGATGGCCGCCGATACCAATAAACCGATCTTAGGGGTGTTTTATGACGATGCCTTACCGTATAGCATCGATCGTAAAAGCAGTCCCGAATTAACCGAAAACATCCCAACTTTGGCCGAAATGGCGCAAAAAGCAATCGATCGTATGAAAAATCATAAAAATGGTTTTGTATTACAGATTGAAGGTGGAAAAGTGGACTGGGCGGCACATGCCAACGATATCAGTGCGTTGATTTACGATCAGGTGGCTTTTGACGAAGCGGTAAAAGTGGCGATCGATTTTGCCGAAAAAGATAAGGAAACCTTAGTGATCATCACAACCGACCACGGAAATGCGAATCCGGGTGTGATTTACGGTAAATACGCCAATGCGAATTTCGACAGTATTCAAAACTATACCCAAACCAACGAATGGATTTTAAATTCCATTAGTCCGCAATCGACGATAAAGCAGGTTCACGATATTATCGAACATGCCAACGGTAAGACGATAACCGATGAGGATGCGAAAACCGTTTTAAGTTATTACGACGGATTACACAAAGAAGACGGTTTGTACAACTACAAAAAGTTACCGTATAAAGCGTTTTCCGAAATGCAACAAAAAACAAACTCCGTAGGTTGGATCAGTATGGATCACTCCGCCGATTACGTAGAATTGGCGATGTTTGGCCCGGGTAGTGATTTGCTAAAACCATTTGTAAAAAACACCGATTTGCACTATCTGATGCTTCAGGCCGCAGAAGTGGAAAATAAATTCTAATCCGTTAAAAACGGACTTACAAACCTGTCAGTTCTTAAAGAACTGACAGGTTTTGTTTTTTATAACAATTACACCGTCACTATAGAGTTATTTAATAACTTTGCTTTGCATTTAAGCCTTTTCCCTTGAAAAAAATATTGATCATAGACGACGAAGAAAAACTGCGTTCCCTGATGGCGCGCATTATCGGTTTGGAAAACTTTGAAGTCCTCCAGGCTGGCGATTGCAAATCCGGTTTAAAAAAACTGGAGCAAAATCCGATAGATATCGTCCTATGCGACGTAAAGCTTCCCGATGGCAATGGCGTGGAACTCACCCAAACGATCAAGGCAAAATATCCAAATGTGGAGGTGATTCTACTTACCGCTTACGGTAATATTCCCGATGGCGTGCAAGCGATTAAAAACGGTGCTTTCGATTATATTGTAAAAGGAGACGACAACAATAAGATCATTCCGTTGTTGCACCGGGCTGTCGAAAAAAGCGCACTAACCAAACGGGTTGCTCAACTGGAAGCCCGACTGGAAACCAAATTTTCGTTCGATGGCATTATTGGAAATTCCAAAGCCTTACTACAAGCGATCGAATTGGCAAAAAAAGTAGCCGTAACCGACACAACGGTATTATTAACCGGAGAAACCGGTACCGGAAAAGAAGTTTTTGCACAGGCTATACACCAATCCGGAACGCGGAAAAATAAAAATTTTGTCGCAATCAATTGTTCGGCTTTTAGTCATGATCTGTTGGAAAGTGAAATGTTTGGCCATATTGCCGGGGCTTTTACCGGAGCAAATAAAGACAAAAAAGGACTTTTTGAAGAGGCACACAACGGTACGATTTTCCTGGATGAAATCGGCGAAATGCCTTTGGATTTACAGGCCAAGCTTTTACGCGTACTCGAAAACGGGGAATTTATTAAAGTCGGCGAAAGTAAAGTAACCAAAGTAAACGTTCGCGTGATCGCCGCAACCAACCGAAATCTGCTAAAAGAAATCGAAAACGGGCATTTCCGCCAGGATTTATTCTACAGACTATCGGTTTTTCAAATTCAGTTGCCGGCTTTAAAAGACCGTCCGTCTGATATTGAACAATTGGCCTTAAACTTCCTGCAGTTTTTTAGTATCCGAAGCAATAAAAAAATCAAATCCATTTCCGACGATTGTCTGCAACTTTTAAAACGACATACCTGGCCCGGAAATATCCGCGAATTAAAAAATATCATCGAGCGAAGTGTGATCCTCGAAACCGAAGCAATACTAACCTCAAGTAGTCTTCCACTGGAATTACAACAATTACAGGACGAAACTAGAAACGATGCGACCACTATCCTATCCGCTTTTTCATTGGCGGCGGCCGAAAAAATACATATCCAAAAAGTGCTGAATCATACCAACGGAAACAAAACCGAAACAGCACGCTTGCTCAATATTGCGCTAACAACGCTCTACCGCAAACTGGAGGAATACCGTATCAGCTAAAAAACCCTATCGTTTTGAAAGTACCAACCCTATCGTTTTGATAGGGTTTTTCGTTTGGCATAAGGTCGTCAAAAAAAATAATCACCGTAAAATCAAGCCGTTAGCTCCACTTCTACAAATTCGGATCGGCATTTGGTTATAACACGATAAATAATTTTAATCCTTATGAAAACATTCAACGAAACCCTGGTTCAAAAAATGGAACGTCTGGCCAATCTTACCATCCAAAGTTTGCAATCGGGGAAAACAGTTTGTACCAAAAGATGTCTTAATCTGGCCGATCAACTGTTGCAAAAAGGCAATGCCGAAATGAAAAATGCCATTACCAATGTCTACCTCTTTTCCGTTTCTCATTATATGGAACTGAACCGGTATCCGATGGCCAAATTACTTCCGGTAAGCCTACACAAAGAGTATATCAAACAAATTAATACTTCCGGAGTATGATGACACTTGTTTTAACCATAACCGGGTTATTGTGTTTTGCTCTGTTATACCTGTCTGTTTTTTATTTTGATAAAATCTAACGAAATGATACTACTGTTTTTTATAGCACTGGCCGTTTTTGCCTATATCTGTTATGTCCTGCTAAAGCCCGAAAAATTCTAAAACCCAAAAACGAAAATGATGAATACAGAAATTATAGGAATCATAGCAATGTTCGCCATCACATTGGTAGCAGCGCTGCCATTGGGAAAATACATTGCCAAAGTCTATTCGGGACAAAGAACATTTCTCGATCCGGTTTTTAATCCGATTGAAAAATTGTTTTTTAAATCCAGCGGAATAGACGCCACAAAAGAAATGAACTGGAAACAGCATATGATTGCATTATTGGCCATCAATGTGGTTTGGTTTGTCCTCGGAATGATCGTATTGCTTTGTCAGGGTTGGTTACCGTTAAATCCGGATCAGAATCCGAATATGACACCCGATCTGGCTTTTAATACCATTATCTCGTTCCTTGTTAATTGTAACCTGCAACACTATTCCGGAGAAACCGGCGTCAGTTATCTGAGTCAGTTGTTTTTAATGTTCCTGCAATTTGTTTCCGCCGGAATCGGATTGGCCGCCGCGGCGGTATTGTTCAATGCTTTAAAAGAACGTACCACTGAAAAGCTGGGGAATTTTTACAACTATTTTATTAAATCTTGCACGCGCATTCTACTACCAATATCCGTGATCACGGCTGTAATCCTTTTATGGAACGGTACTCCGATGACGTTTAACGGTAAAGATACGATGACAACTTTACAGGGTGATACGGTTCAAGTTTCCACCGGACCGGCTGCGGCTTTTGTCGCAATCAAGCACGTCGGAACGAACGGTGGTGGTTTTTTCGGAACCAACTCAGCTCATCCTTTTGAAAATCCGAATTATGTCACCAATATGACCGAAATGGTAGCTCAGATGATCATTCCTTTCGCGATGATTTTCGCCCTTGGTTTTTATCTGAATCGCCGCAAGTTATCCTGGATGATCTTTTCGGTAATGACCATCGGTTTTCTGGCGCTAGCCGTTCCGACAATAGTTACCGAAATGAACGGAAATCCGGCGCTAACCGAAATGGGTATCAACACTACACAAGGTGCTACAGAAGGGAAAGAAACCCGATTTGGAGCGGCGGCTTCCGGATATTGGAGTATCGCTACAACGGTGATTTCGACCGGATCGGTCAATTCGATGCACGATAGCGCGATGCCGCTTTCCGGAATGAATCAGTTATTGGCCATGATGGTCAACTGTTTTTACGGCGGTTGTGGCGTAGGAATTCTGAACTTCTACATTTTTATCATCCTCGCCGTATTTATCAGCGGATTGATGGTGGGACGTACGCCCGAATTTTTAGGTAAAAAGATCGAAGCCCGTGAAATGAAAATTGCGATGATCATCGCATTATTGCACCCGTTTCTGATTTTAGTCGGTACGGCCTTATCTACGGCTTTCCCGGAACAAGGCGCGAGTACGCTAAACAATCCCGGATTCCACGGATTTAGTGAGATCTTATACGAATATACCTCATCGGCTGCCAATAATGGTAGTGGTTTCGAAGGTTTAGGCGACAACAATCCGTGGTGGAACATCACAACCGGAATTGTATTACTGCTTTCCCGCTTTTTGCCGATCATTGGTCCGATCGCCATCGCCGGAATTCTGGCTGCCAAAAAGCATATCCCGGAAAGCGCCGGAACCTTAAAAACCGATACCGCTACTTTTGGATTGATGACGTTTGCCGTGATTGCGATCATCGCTGCGTTATCGTTCTTCCCCGCCTTGACACTCGGGCCTATTGCGGAATATTTTTCAATGAAATAAAACACTACCATGAAAACCAAAAATCAGTCTTTGTTTCAAAAAGAATTGCTGTTGGAAGCCTTGAAACAATCTTTTGTAAAACTCAACCCGGTGAGCCTTTTCCGGAATCCGATCATGTTTACCGTCGAAATCGGTACCGCTGTGATGTTGGGCGTATGCCTTTGGATTCTGACCGGAGCAACCACTCAGGGAAGTTTTGCCTATAATTTCACGGTATTTTTAATACTGCTGTTTACGCTTTTGTTTGCCAATTTTGCGGAAGCCATTGCGGAAGCGCGTGGTAAAGCTCAAGCCGACAGCCTGCGTAAAACCCGTGAAGAAACACCTGCCAAAAAAATTGAACAGGTTGGCGAATTATATGTGAATGAGGTTACCGTAGTTCCGTCGTCCAGTCTTAAAAAAGGGGATCTTTTTATTTGTGAGGCCGGCGACATTATCCCAACCGACGGTGAAATCGTAGAAGGTCTTGCGACCATCGACGAAAGTGCCATTACCGGCGAAAGCGCTCCGGTGATCCGCGAAGCCGGTGGAGATAAAAGTTCCGTAACCGGCGGTACCAAAGTTTTATCGGATAAAATCAAGGTTCAGGTAACGGCCGAACCCGGAGAAAGTTTCCTCGATAAAATGATTGCGCTCGTAGAAGGTGCTTCCCGACAAAAAACGCCGAATGAAATTGCCTTAACAATATTATTGGCTGGATTTACACTGGTATTTATCATCGTTTGCGTTACGCTAAAACCTTTTGCCGATTATGCACAAATCCCGATTACCATTGCCGCTTTTATTTCCCTTTTTGTCTGTTTGATTCCTACTACTATTGGCGGTTTACTATCGGCTATCGGAATTGCCGGTATGGATCGTGCGTTACGCGCCAATGTGATCACAAAATCTGGTAAGGCTGTGGAAACCGCCGGTGATATCGATGTCTTGTTATTGGACAAAACCGGAACCATCACCATCGGTAACCGAAAAGCAACTCACTTCCATCCGGTAAACGGACTCCCAGAAACTGATTTTATAAAAGCCTGTGTCTTGTCGTCTTTGGCCGATGAAACGCCCGAAGGAAAATCCATAGTAGAACTGGCCGGTAAAGAAGTAACCCAAAATCTATCGATCAAAGGGGCGACTCTAATTCAGTTTACCGCCGAAACCCGTTGTAGTGGTGTCAATCTTCCCGATGGTACCCGAATCCGAAAAGGCGCTTTTGACGCCATTCGGAAATTAAGTGAAACCACCGGATTTCCGTTTCCAAAGGAAATTACCGATGCCGTGACTCAAATCTCCGGAAATGGGGGAACGCCGCTGGTCGTGGCGCAAAACGAAAAAATTATCGGCGTGATCGAATTACAGGATATCATCAAAACCGGAATTAGCGAACGCTTCGAACGCTTGCGCAAAATGGGCGTTAAAACCGTCATGGTAACCGGAGATAACCCGCTTACCGCCAAGTTTATCGCCGAAAAAGCCGGTGTGGATGATTTTATTGCCGAAGCCAAACCGGAAGATAAAATGAACTATATCAAAGCCGAACAACAAAGAGGAAAACTGGTTGCCATGATGGGCGACGGTACGAATGATGCGCCGGCATTGGCTCAAGCCGATGTAGGTGTTGCGATGAACAGCGGAACGCAAGCGGCCAAAGAAGCCGGTAATATGGTCGATTTGGATAACGATCCAACGAAATTAATCGAGATTGTTGAAATCGGAAAACAATTACTGATGACGCGTGGTACGTTAACGACCTTTAGTATCGCCAACGACGTGGCCAAATATTTCGCGATTATTCCCGCCTTGTTTATCACTGCGATTCCCGCCTTACAGGGATTGAATATTATGAAACTCCACAGTCCGGAAACCGCCATTTTATCGGCCGTGATTTTTAACGCCGTGATCATTCCATTCCTGATTCCGCTGGCGCTAAAAGGAGTCGCCTATAAACCTATCGGTGCTTCGGCCCTATTACGTCGCAACCTACTAATCTATGGTCTTGGCGGAATACTGGTGCCTTTTATCGGAATCAAACTCATCGATATGATGGTCGCTTTGTTCTTCTAAACTCAACTTAAAATTAAAATCATGAAAAATCATATCCTATCCGGCATCAAACTAACATTGGTTTGTATCGTGTTTTTCGCCGGAGTCTACACCTTGTTTATCTGGGGAATTGCACAACTGGCCCCCAATCATGGAAAAGGTGAAATCGTGACCTATAAAGGTAAAACCTATTATTCCAATATCGGACAAGCGTTTACCGCTCCGAACTATTTTAATTCCCGCCCATCGGCTGTTAACTATAATGCAGCCGGTTCCGGCGGAAGTAACAAAGGTCCGAGTAATCCGGAATATCTGGCCGAGGTTCAAAAGCGAATCGATACGTTTCTGATTCAAAATCCCGGTATTTCCAAAAGTGCTGTTCCGGCAGAATTGGTTACTGCTAGCGGTAGCGGATTGGATCCGGATATTTCGGTGCAAGCGGCCAAAGTTCAGGTGAATCGTATCGCTAAAATCCGCGCTATCGAACCGCAAAAACTCTATCAATTAATTACCGAAAACACACAACAACCGGTATGGGGTCTTTTCGGGCCTGAAAAAATCAATGTCTTACAATTAAATATCGCACTCGATAAATTACAATCCTAATGACTACCAAAATTTTCCATTCGACCTTACTCGCATTGGCTTCCTTCGGCATACAAGCACAAACCGAAACGAACGATGCGGACAAAAAATCGCCTTTAAAAATAACCGGCTACCTGGAAACCTATTATGCCTACGATCTCGGAGCGCCTGAAAACAACACCCGCCCGGGTTTTATCTATTCACATAACCGCCATAACGAAATCAATCTGAATTTGGGTTTTATCAAAGCGAATTACGAAAAAGACAACGTCAGAGCCAACCTTGCGATCATGGCCGGAACGTATAGCAATGCGAATCTGGCTTCGGAAACCGGTGTTTTAAAAAACATTTACGAAGCCAATGCCGGTGTTAAATTGTCTCAAAATCACAACCTCTGGATCGATGCCGGAATTTTCGGATCGCATATCGGTTTTGAAAGCGCCGTTGGAAAAGATTGCTGGACGTTAACCCGAAGTATACTGGCGGATAATTCACCCTATTACGAAAGCGGCGCCAAACTGTCGTATACCTCGCCTAGCGAAAAATGGTTTCTTAGCGGATTGGTTCTTAACGGATGGCAACGCATTCAACGGGTGGATGGCAACAAATCGTTGGCTTTTGGTCACCAACTGACCTATAAACCCAATACCCGCGTAACCCTGAACAGTAGTTCGTTTATCGGAAATGACAAACCGGAATCCGATAAACGCATGCGGTATTTCCACAACCTATACGGTCAGTTTCAATTGAATTCCAAATGGGGACTGATTGCCGGAATCGATACCGGGGCCGAACAAAAAGAAAAACACAGTAATGCTTATAATCTTTGGTATTCCCCAGTGATGATCCTAAAATATTCCGCTTCAGACAAAATCAGCCTGGCGGCACGAGGCGAATACTATTCCGATAAAAATGGAGTCATTATTAGTACGAATACACCAAACGGGTTTCAGACATTCGGATATTCCGTAAATTTGGATTACCGGATTATGGATAATGTCGTATGGCGTGTGGAAGCTCGAAATCTAAACAGTAAAGATGCTATTTTCACCCGCGATGCGGCACCTGTTACCTATAATTTTGTTGCTGTTACCGCATTGGCCGTTTCATTTTAAAACTGCATATTTTGGAAAATAACAGAGAAGATAACGTACAACATTTTCTCGACTTGATTCGGAAATCAAGAAAGGGGAAATTCAAAGTGTATATCGGGATGAGCGCCGGTGTGGGCAAAACCTATCGTATGCTCCAGGAAGCCCATTCCCTGTTAAAAAACGGAATCGACATTAAAATCGGGTTTATCGAAACCCATAACCGTAAGGAAACCCACGAGCTACTCGCGGGTTTACCTGTTGTTCCGCGCCGCAAACTGTTTTACAAAGGCAAAGAACTTGAAGAAATGGATGTTCAGGCGATTATCAATCTCCGCCCGGAAGTGGTGATTGTCGATGAACTGGCGCATACCAATATCGAAGGGAGCAAAAACGAAAAACGCTGGCAGGATGTAATCGAAATCCTCGATGCGGGCATTAATGTGATCAGTGCCGTTAATATTCAGCATATCGAAAGTCTGAACGAATCGGTTAAAAACATTACCGGAATCGAGGTTAAAGAACGAATTCCCGACAGTGTACTGGCGCAGGCTGATGAGGTGGTGAATATCGATTTAACCGCCGACGAGCTGATTAGCCGATTAAAAGAGGGAAAAATATACGAAGCCGGAAAAATCGAAATGGCATTGCGTAATTTCTTTAAAGGCGAACACATTCTTCAATTGCGCGAATTGGCGTTAAAAGAAGTCGCCAGCCAGGTGGAGCGGAAAGTCGAAACGGAAGTCATAAAAAATAAAAACATCCGACAGGAAAAACTTATGGCCTGTATTAGCAGTAATGAAAAAACCGCCAAAAGGGTGATTCGAAAAACCGCCCGACTTGCCAATTATTACAATAGCAAATGGTTTGTACTCTATGTACAACTTCCTGAGGAAAGTGCCGATAAGATTGCCTTGGACAAACAGCGTCACCTGATCAATAATTTTAAACTGGCTACCGAACTCGGCGGTGAAGTATTGAAAATCGAACATACCCGAATTTCCAAAGCCATTATCGAACAAGCCGAACTCAAAAAAATAACCACTGTTTGTATCGGCAAGCCGCGAATGAATTTCCTAAAAATTATTCTTTCGACAAACGTTTTTAAAGAATTGCTGAATAAACTATCTTCGAGTGATATTGACCTGATAATTTTAAGTTAACGCCTGATGAAAATAAAAACCAAATTGACCCTCGGCGTCGGATTGCTCTTTTTCCTGATCGTACTACTCGTCGCATTGGGTGTACGACAATTGCATACGTTGGCGAACGATACCGAAAATATATTGGTCGATAACTACAATTCGCTCGATTATTCCCGGAACATGCTAAAAGAACTGGACAAAATTGAAACCGACAAACAGTCGCTCGATAAATTTCAGTACTATCTCGAACTCCAAAGTAAGAATATTACCGAGATTGGCGAAAAAGAACTGACCGAAAATCTGCTCGAAGATAGTAACGCATTTATACAACAACCGGATAATAAAGCCGTAATCCTACTGATTCGAAACGACCTGAATGCGATTATGAAACTCAATATGGATTCCATCCAGCGGAAAAGCATAGTCGCCTCTCAAACGGCCGACAAGGCGATTCTTTGGATTTCCATTACCGGTTCCATGTGCTTTATCATTGCGTTTACACTATTGATCAACTTACCAAGTACCATTGCCGATCCGATAAAAGACCTAACCGAAAGTATTCGTCAGATTGCCGGAAAAAACTATTCCCGACGGGTTCATTTTGAAGGGCATAGCGAATTTGGCGATCTGGCGCGTTCGTTTAATACGATGGCCGAAAAGCTACAGGAATACAGCGATAGTAGTCTTGCCCGTTTAATGATGGAAAAAAAACGGATTGAAACTTTGATCAACAATATGCACGATCCGGTTATCGGATTGGATGATACCCAAAAGATTTTGTTTGCGAATGAAGAAGCCTTAAAGATATCCGGATTAAAATCGGCAGATATTATCGGAAAACCGGTTCAGGATATTGCGGTATATAACGATTTGATTCGTTCATTGATTCAACATTTGGCTGGAAATACGACCGACAATTCCAAAAATGAAACCCTAACGATTTATGCCGATAACAAGGAAAGCTATTTCGAAAAACAGATCGTTCCGATTGTGATCACACCAACCGGAGAAACCGAGAAAAAGGAAATCGGTTCGTTTATCATCCTACGCAATGTTACACTATATAAAGAACTGGATTACGCAAAAACGAATTTTATCGCCACCGTTTCCCATGAGTTTAAAACACCGATCGCTTCAATGAAAATGAGTCTGCAATTGTTGGAAAACAAAAGTATCGGCTCGTTAAATGAAGAACAGCAACACCTTATCGCCAGTATTAAAGACGACACCAAACGTTTACTGCGCACTACAGGCGAATTACTCAACATCACGCAGGTGGAAACCGGAAAAACGCAATTGGAAATCGAGAAAAGTGACGTATTTCAAATTGTAACCGAAGCCGTGGACGCTACGCAAAAACTCGCCGAACAGAAAAACATCAAACTCTTTACGGCATTTCCCGATACGATTTCGAACGTTTGGGTCGATCGCGAAAAAACAACTTGGGTGGTTTCCAACCTTATCACAAACGCTATCCGCTATTCGTATGAAAACGCAGCCATTCAGGTGGAACTTTCGGAAGACGATTCGCATGTAAAAATTATCGTAAAAGACAACGGATTGGGTATTTCGTCCCAATATACCGGAAAAATATTTGATCGTTATTTCCGAATACCCGGATCGGAAAAAGAAGGCACCGGACTCGGATTAGCGATTAGTAAGGAATTTATTGAAGCCCAACAAGGGTTGATCACCGTAGAAAGTGAACTCGGTTCCGGCAGTATTTTTACCGTATTCCTGAAAAAAGCGATGTAAACTATCCTAAAAACTGCACTACAAAAGCCGTTGATTTTTATCGAAATCAACGGCTTTTTTTATGCCTAAACCCGATTTACGCCTTTTTTAAAAACCGGGATTTTACGATGCTTCACAGCTTGTGCAAAAAACAACAAAACCATAAAGCACTATAAAACAACAACTTAGCGAAAAACTCTAACCAAATTTAGGGAGGCTCTTTATGGGGGAATTTCCCGTAACGGCCAGGGAATATATCCCCGTTTAAAATGCGGGAATATCCTCTTTTTCAGCACCTTGAACTAATGCAATTTTACACCAACAAACAAAACCATCAAAAACGAAGATCAAATCCTTCGAATGGTAAACCAAAAAATAAGATTCATTAAAAACATTGAAATCATGAACAACAAATTAATTTTTAGAGCAGTGATGATCATCATCATCATTATCGGAGGAGTAATCATCATTATCGGAAGAAAACCGATTCCGGAACCGATTTGTATCGTATGTGGACGAAACATCCTGACCTTTTTAGGAATTATCGAAGTTGTATTGGGCGCTATTGCACTTAACCTTCACAATAAAATCGTCAATACAAAAATCAATGTGGGGCGCTAATCCTTTTTTTTAAAAAGGGACATCAATCAAAATCGAACAGTTAAACCATCAGGGCGGAATCCGAAAAGCCTGGAACAGAGTAGGAAAATCATCAATCAAAACAATCAAACACTATGGGAACATTCACACCTATGCCGGATGAAACCGAATTCATGAACGTTATCTTAGGAGACGTATTTAAAAAATTAACCAACGGAGGCGATCCGAAAATGTTAGGGCCAAACAATTTTGTGGCCTGGGAACCAGTAGCCAGTGTAATCGACAAAACCGCGTTTGAATACGCCCACAAAGGATTTACCGCCAGTACGCCAAAATTGGAAGGGATGACCGACGAAGAGTATACCGATCTTCGTAACGAGAAAAAATATTCGGCTTATGCCCATGCGGAGGAATTTGCACGACTGGTGGATCAGATTCCAAGCAATATCCCGGAAAAAGATAAAGACGGCTGTCGTAAATTTACCATTTTCAGTACGCAAAACGACCATACCGTATCGAACGTATATAGCGATATCCTGGAATTTTGTGTGGTAAAAGACTCGAAAATTGATCCTAAAGTGGAGAAAAAACTGGAGAAGTTACGAGGCGAATTATTTACCATCAAAAAATTAAAAAACCCGGATTATGACGATAGTATGCCGGAACATCCGGACGATAACCCGAAGTATGTTTACAACACCTTCCCATCGCCGAAATACGTCAAATACCTGGAATATGAAGCCTTGTTTTATGATGCCGACGATCGTTTGGCGGAGTTAAAAAGACGCGTGGATCTTCAGGATGCGGATGCGATGGCCGAGATGACCATTTCGGGTAAAAACTATATCAAAAAACGCGATGATGCCGCGAAAAGATGGGAATCGATGGGATACAAAGGTGCTGTTGAGAAAATCATGAACTATATCGACGAAATCGAAAGCAGCAACTTTATCACCGTTAAAAAACGCTACGAATCGGAATTTTTGGCAGCAAAAAGAACCGGATTGGGCGGTATGAATACCTACTACTATTCGGCGCCACTACCGGCGACTACTTTGGCCAATTCAACACAATGGGTAGACTATAAATTTACAAAATCGAGTTACGATACAAGCTATAAAAACACCAAACACAGTTGGTCGGCTGCGGCTTCTTACCTTGGTGTTTTTGGCGGAACGGCCAGCGGATCACACCAGAAAATCGACTCAACTTACAATTTCAACGACTTTGAAATGAGTTTTAAACTGGGTAAATGCTTTATTACCCGTCCCTGGTTGGGAACGACTTTTATCAAATCCCGTTTCTGGAAATATTCCAAAACCGGTCAGGATATCGTAAACAACCAAATGGTGAGCGATGGAAACGGCGGTGGATTAATGCCAGCTGTAACGACCGAACTTTACTTTATTACCGATCTGAAAATCGGATTTAAAAAAGGAAGTGATTCCTATAAAAAAGTAGAAAACCATGTAGGTGCCGGTGCCGGAGTTCATTTCGGATTGTTTTCCATTGGTGGAAAATACGGTTACGACGATACCCGTGTGAACTCTTCCGGAGAACGATCGGAGCAAGGAATGGCTTCAAAAGGTATTTTACTGATCGGGCGAAAATGCAACATCATCGATTTATCACCAAACCCACTTCCGTCAATCAAAAATGACGAATGGGTAGAAGTTGAATAATCCTTATAATTTCAATCAATTCCAAATACCAACTCCGGTATTTGGAATTCCTTACTTTAAGCTACTACATTATGAAATATTATACCGCTTTATTCCAGAAAATAAAGGAATACTATAAATCGCAAAGCTCCAATCCATCGGAACTGGCTTTGATTTGTCCGTCGCTACGGATCTATGAAAACGATGAAATCAAATTGCTGTTACCACAAATCCTGTTGGACGATCCGCTAAAAGGAGAAGGTTTACTCAAAAAACAGGATCTTTCGTTCCAGTTAAACTCCTTACCGGCTTCGGATACCTTTTGGGATGTCAATCCGGCCAATACACTGTTTAACGTATATGGCGAGCTGATCAACGCCGATCAGGGACTTTCGCCCGATGCCATCGCAACGGGAAACGAAGACGCCCAAAAGGTGTTGTATGATACCAAAGGGAAACCAACCAAGGAAAAGAAAGCCTACGACAAATACCTGGGCCTTTATGAAACCTTGCTTCGTGAATGGGAAACCCATGTGAACACCTATGACGATGCTTTTTCGGACGATGAAAAAAACATCTGGCTGGAAAAACTAAACGTCATCCTGTTGAAAAAGGAAAAAATGGCTGTTGATCATAAATTACTCGGTTACAAAAAACAAATCGAAGAAGCCATAAAACAACTCAACAGTAAGGACGGACTGGAAATCTTTTTGGCCAATCTGACCAACTCCAGAAATACGATGGAAATGTCCCGAAGAACCGGAATTCAGTCGTTGGAATCGTATCACGATATTAATTTCGTTCCCTACGATTTTATGTCGAACGATAGCGGTTGGATCAAACTTTCGGTTGATAAAAAGGAATTGGACAGTTTGTATGAAATGGCGAAAAACGAAAAAGATGCTTTTCCCGACGAGGTGATTTCGCTCGATTATGACGAAAAGAATATTGTCGGAATTGAACTGGAATTTTCGATCGTAACGATGCTTCGCAACTGGTTTTCGTTGCCTACGCTTACATCAGAATATTTTAAATGGAACGGAAAACAACCCGTATCCGACGGACAAACCATTAGCAACGATTTCCTACTATCGGCTTTTCCTAAAAAAATGATTCTGATCAAAAATCTGAAAATCAATATCGATCCGAATATTTCCGATGCGGTGGTCAGCAATATTGATCAATTGATTCATTTTGGACCGATCATTATGAAAAACCAGCTGTTTACCAATGCCAGTACGAACGTCCGCTTTATCAAGGCGATCAAAAACAAGGAAACACTGGAATCGAACAACGTTAAATATTACAGTACAAAAGCGACCTTGGACGAGCCGGCGCCATTCGAACCGGAAGCCGTTACCACGCCACCGATCAAACCAATTGCCTCCGCTCCTATTTATAAAGCTTTGGCAGGTATCAAACAACCGTTGATCAAAACTACAATGGCTCCGGGTATTAAAATGATGCCGTCGACCGATCCGGCACCGACGCCTGTTCCGACGCCTTCGCCCCAAACCTCGAATGCTGTTTTGGGAATCAAACGCTTTATCCGAGCCAATCCGATATTGTTTCCGCCAATAATTAAAAACCCTACCCCGGCCAAAACGCTAACCACAGTGATTGTTTCGGTTACCGATTCGGTGTCCCGACAAGGTGTTTATAAATCGGAACTATCGATCATCGGAACCAACAATAATACATTTAAAGAGATCGAATCGGACAAAAGCGGCGCTGTCGAATTCCAGCTTCCGGTAGGTAATTATAAGGTAAAGATCAAAAAAGACGGCTATAAAGTTTTTGAAACCGAACTGAAAATCGAAAACCTGTTTACTGCGACCCGGGAATATGCCTTGGTTCCGGAATCGGTTACTTACGATAGTTTTTTCCTAATCGGTATGATCTGCGAAAAATTACCACAAATCCCTAAAATATCCTAATCATGAGAACTATTCAATTGCATTCAAAAGGTCCAGAAGTGACCACTTTATGTGAGATATTAGCCGGAATAGGCTATCCGGTACTGGTTTCGGACGTTTTTACTACGGCTGTTGATGAAGCCGTAAAAAACTTCCAGCGTGAATTTAACCTTGTTGTAGACGGGATCGTGGGTATAAAAACCTGGTCCCGACTTTTCGAGAAAAACAATCAGTTGTTCGATCATAACGACAAATTGCTTTCCGAACAGGATTTGATCGATTTTGCGAATGAATATCAGGTGGAACTCGCTTGTATTAAAGCGGTAAACGAAATCGAAAGCAGCGGAAAAGGCTTTCTTATCGACAGCCGTCCTAAGATTTTATTCGAAGGGCATATCTTCTGGCAGGAATTGGAACGTAGAAATATTGATCCGCAAGAATATGTCCGACCGGAAACGCAGGATATTTTGTATAAAAATTGGACCAAAAAATACTATCAGGGTGGTTCGCGGGAATACGACCGTTTGGCCAAAGCTGCCGCGCTGATTCCGGGATTAAATCTTATCGATGCCGCCCATGCTGCCGCCTCCTGGGGCGTTTTCCAAATCATGGGATGTAACGCCATTCCAATCGGATATGACAGTGTCGACAGTTTTGTCGGTAAAATGTACCAAAATGAACGGGAACATCTGAATGCTTTTGGCTGTTTCCTCAAAACGAACAACCTGATAGTCGCTTTACGAAATAAAGACTGGGACACTTTTGCCTATCGTTATAATGGCAAACGCTACAAAGTGAACAAATACGACGAAAAGTTAGCCCGGGCGTATCAAAAATATAGCAGCTGAAACGAAATTCAGGCGCATCTTATCCTCCCTTCCCGTATCGGCAGTAATCGTCCCACTATATACAAACGATTTTGTTTTTCATTGCGTATAATACCAGTCCGATGCGGGTTTTTAATTCCAGTTTCTGAAAAAGAATTTCACGGTAGCCATCCACCGTTTTCGGACTCAGACACATTTCGTCGGCAATTTCCCGATAGGTCATTTCGGTACACGCCAGGCGAATAAACTCCAGTTCGCGTTCTTTTAAACTGGCTTTGTTACCGGCTTCCAATTTATTGATCAATACTCCTGAAACCATTTCGGTATAAAAATACCCGGTTTCATGCACCTTTAGCAACGCTTCCCGAAACATATTCGGATGGGTATCCTTTAATAAATAACCACTCGCACCGTTACTGATCATCTTAATGATCGTGTCTTCATCATCGTTTACCGACAACGCCAATACCCGTAAACCCGGGTAATCTTCCTTGAGGCGGCGCATCGTTTCCACGCCATCCATAACCGGCATATTGACATCGAGCAATACCAGATCCGGAAGTTCATCCGTCGCTTTTAGTCCGGTAAGGAAGTCTTTTCCATTGTTGTAATTTCCGGAGACGACAAACTCCTTAAAGCTGTTTATCAGGAACGATAACGACTGAGAGAACAGCAGGTGGTCGTCTACAATTACAATTTTTATTTTATTCATAGTAGTAAGGGGATTTTTTTACTCTTTTCGTCCTTTTTTCAAAGGATATGTGATTTTGATTTTCGTCCCTTCATTTGGATGGGACGAAACCGAAAAAGCGGCACCAATTAGTCTGGCCCGCGTATTCATATTGGCCAATCCGGAGCCTTTGGCAACAGTGGCATTGTTAAATCCGATTCCCGAATCGGTTACTTCGATAATACACTCTTTAGGATCAAAACAGATGTCGACATCGATTGTTTTACTATGCGAGTATTTTAGGGCATTGGAAATGGCTTCCTGCAATATCCGGTAAATGATCACTTCATGTTGCGGATCGATAGGTTGTACCGCTCCGGATATATTCAGGTTTCCATTAATGATTTTTAGTTTGGTTATTCGGTTCAGATCTTCGGTTACGGCATCTATAAAACCGGATTGCAATTCGACATCGCCGTTAATCAATTTGGCTACCATCCGAATTTCGTCCAGCGATTTACTAACGAGCTTGCGCACCTCATCGAGTTCATTTTTATCATCCGTATCGATTTTAGCCACCATTAAGTTGAGCTGCATCACCGCCACCGATAAAATCTGTCCGATATTGTCGTGTAATTCCCGACTAATATTCGACAGGGTTTGCTCTTTGATTTCAATTCGTGATTTGGCCAGCTCAGAATTAAAAAACAACTCGGCTTCCATTTTATCCATTAGGAATTTCGACTTTTTCTTCTGAAAATACAGGAAAAAGACCAGTAAGGTGCCCAACAAAGTAAAAAGCACAATACTAAACGAAATAATCAATAATGGTATCTCTTTTTGCTCCATATAAAACCAAAGATAAAACTGGTGTTCATTAATACGTTTAAAAAGAAAATGATCAAACTATAAGTCGTTTCGTGGATTCCGGATAAGAACCAACGTAAAGAGAGCATAAACGGTAAAAATGGCACATAAAAAAGTAATATTCCCAGTACAAACCAGAAAAAAATTGTGTCTTTTATGGATAATATCAGATTCGAATTGAACAGTTCCATCAGGTAGAGGCAACTCAACATCAGAATCATAACCACACCGATGGCAAAATTGTTAAAACAGACTTCTTCCACTACATCCTGGAAAAAAGTCAGGTTGACAAATACCGACACTAAAAAAAGTGCAAAGCATACATTGGCAACCTGTTTGTTTTTTGGTTGTTGTAAAATAGATTTTAAAAACAGTATATAATACGGCAGAATAATAAACATATAGATATTAAAAACCATATAGTTAACCTGCCCGGTTATTTGTGTATAAAAAATTCCGGTTAGCTCCGTGATTGCCGAGAGCCAGATGGATAATACAAAAAACTTTGCCTTATTATTCGGAAGTTTGTACCAATAAATAATACCAAACATTCCTGATAATAAGGCGAGAAACACAGTATATAATCTTAGATCTGCCAACATTTTTTATCCACCGTAATTGAGTTTTGGAGGATTACCCATGGAACCGAAATTCAAAGGCTCTATTGTTGTTATATCCAACGCATTACCTTGCAAACTAGCAACTCCTCGTGTTCTCTGTTCATCGATGGCCGTTCCCGTTGGTGTTAAAAATACGGTCGTATAACCGGCATTTTTCTCTTCGGTTTCCGGATAAACACCCAGATAAATACGAATACCATCTACGGAATATCCTTTATCAACGGCATTTTCTTTTACATACGCGATATAACGTTCCAGCTCTTCAATAGAAAACCAAAAGGCATTGGCATCTTCCAGCCCGGATTTTTCGGTAACTAAAGCACCTCTTTTTTCATTGTAATTTTTGTTCAATTCTTTCCCTTTATCAAAAGAAATTAATTGAGTAGGTTTAACCATTGTGTTCATTTTTAGATGGATTATTGATTTAAGGACAAAATTACAGGCTTGCCGAAATTGTCACAAGGGGAAAATTCCCCTTTTTCGCTCACCATTTTTTTTCGATTCACTCCGAAAATTCTTCTATTTCAAAGAAAAAACAAAATTAATCATAAAATAACGATTCGCTCTATTTCTATTTTCCTATTTTTTTAACAAATCCAACATTTATGACTACTGATCTACTATAGTCCTGAAAGTGAGGTTCACACGGGGACGTGTAACTTTGGTCGTGGGTGGCAAACGGTGTAACCAGTGTGTTTGGGTAGTTCCCTGCATAATGAGCAGACTTCCGGCTTCGAGTATCAGCGAAACCGTTGCTTTGGTTGTTTTGTGTTTAAAGGCAAATTTGCGTTCGGCTCCGAAACTCAGCGACGCAATTACGGTATTCACACCGAGGGATTTTTCATTGTCGCTATGCCAGGCCATCCCTTCCTGTCCGTCGTGATACAGGTTTAGCAGACAGGAATTAAAAGTGGTCCCACTTCGGTCTTCGGCTATTTTTTTTAAGGCTAATAATTCGGTTGTCCAGGGCAAGGCCGTTTTTGTCGTATTGGAATAGGTATACTGAAACGGATTATCGCCATACCAGGCTACTTTTCTTTTGGTCTGTATCAACTTACCAAAAACAATTGCCTCGTCATTGCGCCATTCGATGGTTTCCATAAAACGGTCGTAATAGTGCTTTGCATCCCGATCGACCATGATGCGGCCATGATAGTACACTTCTCCGTCGTACGGCAGTATGTTTTCGATTTCCCCGGTACTGAATAAATCCATTTTTAGCTCTTGTTTTAATTTCCAATATTGATACGCTTCCCGCATACAATGACCACATGGCCGATAGCCTGCTGTTTCCGCTTCTGCTGCTGAGGTGAAGAATACCCGGTTTTTTTTATCCATTCTTTTGCCGGATGTACAATCCAAACGTCCGACAATTTTGAGTTTTTTATTCCCTCCAAAGGTAATGCTTTGGTTTCGGATCTGACGGTGTAGCTCGGCATCCGACAGTTGTTGGTGTAGCCACATCTTTAACTGATCGCGTCGTGAAAAATGATCCCCATGGTATACCGTTTCCCACCGCGCACTTCACTCACTCCGTGTTTCATCGCTACCCGATAGTACCCTTTTGTGCCGCGTACCGGTCGGAAGTGGGTCGTAAAAATCAGGATATCGCCTCGTTTGGGTTGCAAGACAATCGCTTTCGATTGCGCTCTCGGTATTTGCTCGGTTAATACAAATTCGCCTCCGGTGTAATCTTCCCCGGGTTCATTGAGAAACAACACCATCTGGATCGGAAAAAAAACATCCCCGTATAAATCCTGATGCAACGTATTATACCCGCCTTCGCTGTAATTTAAGATCAACACCGTCGGTTTTAGCTGGTTGTTTGCCCGACATAACGCCAGTAATTCCTCATGTTTTTGCGGAAATTGCCGGTCTATTTGCAATGCTTTCATCCATAAATTGGCAATCGGTACGAGTTTTTCATACACCCTAGTCCGCAATTGCTGAATAAGATCCGGTAGCGGATAATCAAAATATTTGTATTCCCCTTGTCCGAAGCGATAGCGTTCCATCACTACTTTTTTTCGATAGCGCTTTTCTTCCGGATAATATCCGATTAGTGTATCACAAACCGACTCCGGTAGCATATTCGACAGTATAGCATAACCTTTTTCATGCACCATTCCGGCCACCTGATCCCAATCGGCAGCCTGCAAACGTTCCAATACCGTTTCCATTATTCCTGAATTAAAAGATCCGACTGGCACGCTTCCCAGCCAATGATGGCCTTTTTTCGGGCATTTCCCCAATGATACCCTCCAATCATCCCGGTAGCCTGGATTACCCGATGACACGGAATTAAAAATGCCACCGGATTATTTCCGATTGCCGTTCCCACGGCTCTTGAAGCCTTCGGTTTTTCGATACTTTTGGCAATATCGCCATAGGTCGTTAATTGCCCCATCGGTATTTTCAACAGCGTCTCCCATACTTTTAGCTGAAAATCCGTTCCCCGCAAATGCAATTTTATAGCCCCCGATTCGTTCCAGTCGTTACTAAAAAACGAATGCACCTCCTTTTGAAAAGGATCCGTCTGATTTATAAAAGAAGCCTTTGGAAATTCGGCTTTTAATTCCTGCAAAGCCAACTCTTGATCATCGGCAAAAACCAACCGACAGATACCTTTTTCGGTAGCCGCCAACAACAGCGTTCCAAACGGACTTTCGTCAAAAGTATAGTTGATCCGTAGCTGTTCACCACCGTTTTTATAATCACCCGGCGTCATCCCTTCGATCGTAACAAACAAATCGTGTAGCCGTCCGGTTCCGGAAAGTCCGGTTTCAAAGGCCGCTTCCGACAATGTGAGCTGATTCGATTTCAGCATTTTTTTGGCGTGCTCCACCGTAAGATATTGTAAAAATTTCTTCGGACTCACGCCCGCCCATTCGGTAAACAGTTTTTGAAAATGAAACGGACTTACATGGACAAAAGAAGCCACTTCGTCCAACGACGGTTGCGTTTTGAAATTATCATGTAGAAAGTCGATTGCCTTTGCAATGCGATCAAACTGAAATTGTTCCTGTGTTTTCATGGTCTATTATTTGGAATTCACCCGACAAAGGTAACGTCTGTAAAAACGCCCTCCGACCCGAAACTTGCGGGATTCAAACGCTTGGGAAAGCCCGTTAAATTTACAAAATTATTTGCCCTGACTTGCCATACAAAAATGCTTTTTGAATTATCTTTGTGTGCTTAAACTACAAACTTTCAACGACTATGAAACTGGTTTTCGCATCCAACAACCGCAACAAAATTAAAGAAATTCAGCAACTCCTCCCCGACTCCATTCAGGTTTTAAGTCTTAGCGACATTAATTGTGATGTAGATATTCCGGAAACGGCCGACACCATTGAAGGCAATGCCATTTTAAAAGCCAATTACGTTACCGAACACTACGGCTACAACTGTTTTGCCGACGATAGCGGACTGGAAGTCGATGCGTTAAACGGCGCTCCAGGAGTGATTTCGGCGCGTTATGCCGGCGATCAGAAAAACGATAACGACAATATCGACAAATTACTTTCCGAACTCGAAAACCAGAACAACCGCAAAGCCAATTTTAAAACCGTAATTGTCTTAAACCTCGACGGAACACAGCATCTTTTTACCGGCATCATCGAAGGAACGATTATCCGCGAGCGAAAAGGAAGCAACGGTTTTGGGTATGATCCGGTTTTTGTACCTGAAAATGATACCCGTACGTTTGCCGAACTGGAAATGGAAGAAAAATCCGGTATCAGTCACCGTGGAAAAGCGGTAAAACAACTGGTTGCTTTTTTAAACCACTAACCCGGTAAAAGTTTGGATTACAGAGAATGTTATTGTTAAAATCTGTTGAAAATTCTGCTTAAATTTTTCACAAATTAGAGACAACTTTTGATCAATCCGACACTTAAAATCTTCGGAAAGCCCAATGAAGTTAGCCCCAAAACAATAACTCATTGAAAATCAATAAAAAACAAAAACATAAATATCGAAAACATATTAGCATATCTCGTTAATTTACAGTAACTTTGCCCCCAATTTAAAAATAACGAATGAATAAATTTGAACAATTAGGATTGAATGAATCGCTACTGCTGGCGATTAAAGATCTAGGATTTGAAAATCCGTCGGAGGTACAGGAAAAGGCGATTCCCCTATTATTGGAAAAAGACACAGACATAGTTGCATTGGCACAGACCGGGACAGGTAAGACCGCTGCGTTTGGTTTTCCACTGATTCAAAAGATTGACGCTGAGGACAGAACGACTCAGGCATTAATTTTATCGCCAACACGCGAACTTTGTTTACAGATCACCAATGAGATTAAACAATATTCAAAATACGTTAAAGGAATTCACACTGTTGCCGTTTATGGTGGTGCCAGCATTACCGAACAGGCGAAAGATGTAAAAAGAGGCGCACAGATCATCGTGGCCACTCCAGGAAGAATGCAGGATATGATTAACAGAGGTATGGTAAACATCAAGAACATTAATTTCTGTGTTCTTGACGAAGCCGACGAAATGTTAAACATGGGATTTTATGATGATATCACTTCCATTTTATCCGATACACCGGAAAACAAAAGTACCTGGTTGTTTTCGGCAACCATGCCACAGGAAGTAGCGCGTATCGCACGTGAGTTTATGCGTAAGCCGCTTGAAATTACAGTGGGTCACAAAAACTCGGCTTCTCAAAACGTTTCGCACGAATTTTACCTGGTAAATGCACGCGACCGTTATTCGGCTTTAAAACGATTGGCGGATGCTAACCCGGATATTTTCTCGGTTATCTTCTGTCGTACCAAAAGAGACACACAGGCTGTTGCTGAAAAACTAATCGAAGACGGATACAATGCTGCCGCTTTACACGGTGACCTTTCTCAGGCGCAACGAGACAGCGTAATGAAATCGTTCCGTGGTCGTCAGATCCAAATGTTAGTAGCTACCGACGTAGCGGCTCGTGGTATTGACGTAGATGACGTAACACACGTAATCAACTACCAATTACCGGACGAAATCGAAACCTATACCCACCGTTCCGGAAGAACCGGACGTGCCGGAAAATCAGGAACATCTATGGTGATCATCACGAAAAGTGAATTGCGTAAAATTTCACAGATCGAACGTATCATCAAAACCAAATTCGAAGAAAAACCAATTCCTTCCGGAATTGAAATCTGCGAAATTCAGTTATTCCACTTAGCGAATAAAATTAAAGACGTTGAAGTTGATCATGAAATCGATGCGTATCTTCCGGCTATTTATGAGGTTATGAAAGACCTTACAAAAGAGGAAGTGATCAAGAAAATGGTTTCGGTAGAATTCAACCGTTTTATCAATTACTATAAAAAATCACGCGATTTATCCGCTCAAAATGCTGGTGAGCGTCGCGAAGATGCCGGAAGCATCCCGTCTGACGGAGCTGTACGTTTCTTTATCAACATCGGTTCCCGTGATAATTTTGACTGGATGACGTTGAAAGATTTCTTACGTGACACTTTAGAATTAGGTCGTGACGATTTATTTAAAGTGGATGTAAAAGAAGGTTTCTCATTCTTCAACACCGATGCAGAGCATGCTGAAAAAGTAATGGATGTTTTAAACAACATTCATTTAGAAGGACGTAAAATCAACGTGGAGATTTCTAAAAACGACGGTGGTTCCAACAACAGACGACGCGACCATAACGGACGTGGCGGTGATCGTAACCGTTCGAGAGGTGGCGATCGCGACAGAGGTGGTGATCGCGACAGAGGTCCACGTAAAGAACGTAGCTTTGGTGGTGGTCGTTCGGAGCGAAAAGACGATTTTGGCGACCGACCATTACGAAATGAAAGAAGATCAGACCGTTCTCCGCGTCGTTCCGAAGGTTCTTCGAACAACAGCAGCGGAAGACGCCCTAGAAGAAGCTAATTCTTTTGTTAATTTTCTTCTAATATAACTCAAAAACTGCAAAATATCCCTTACTTTTAGACCAATCTAATAACCCGTATGAGATTTTTTGCAGTTTTTTTATTTACCCTACTAACATTTGCTTCCTATGCACAGGAAACGGAAACACCCACTACCGTTTCCGGTATAGTAGTGAACGCTACCACTTTATTACCCAAGAGTAACGTCAATATCGTTAATATCAATACCGTTAAAGGAACCACTTCCAGTGGACATGGTGAATTTACCATCGAAGCCAAAGTAAACGATACCCTTCACTTTTCTTTTATCGGATTTGAATCGATTAAAATACGGGTTACCAACGACTGGATTAAAAACAAAAACACTAAGATTCGACTAACCGAAAAGGCCTATGCGTTGGAAGAAGTCGTGATCAACAAATATCAACTAACCGGTTATCTGGAAGTCGACACTAAAATCTTACCGTTAAATGAGAATTTCCGTTATCCGATTTCGGGATTACCATACGGTTATGAAGCCGGTGATCACTCTCCAAATAAAATCAACCGTGTGTTGGGATCGCTTTTTAACCCTGCCGATTTACTTTACAATTTCTTTGGAAAAAAACCGAAGGAGATGAGTAAATTAAAGGAGATCAAAAAAGACGATGTAGTCAAAAATCTACTGGCTTCGAAATTCGACAAAGAAACACTGGCTTCGCTTTTGGGAATCGATCCGAAGGAAATCAACGAGATACTACAGCGCTGTAATTATTCTGAAACCTTTATCAAAACGGCAAACGACCTTCAAATCATGGAAGCGATCAGTAGCTGTTATGAAGACTACAAGGTCTTAAAGCGTCAAAAATAACATCAAATAAAAAGAGGATTTTAGTTTTAGTCCTCTTTTTTGTTTTTTTCCAAATACAAGCGGGTGATATAATCAATATCCTTAATCGATTTACGTGCCCAATCGATTCGTTTTTCCAGCATCTCGGCTTCGGTGAGTTGCCATCCTGATCCGGAATTGCGCAATCGCGTCGAAATATTTTGCAGAATAATTGCCGCCGACACCGAAATATTCAAACTCTCGGTAAATCCCACCATCGGAATTTTTAAAAACCCATCGGCCTGTTGCATCACCTCATCCGACAAACCATGCCGTTCCGTTCCGAAAAAGATTGCCGCCGGCTGTGTAATATCAAAATCTTCCAACAAACAATCGTTATCATGTGGTGTCGTTGCAATAATCCGATAGCCTCTTTGTTTTAAATCGGAAATACAATCCTGATTGGAATTAAAACGGTTGATATCCACCCATTTTTGAGCCCCCATCGCAATCTCTTTATCGATTTTCTTCCCAAAGCGTTCTTCTACCACATTGAGCTCCTGTATCCCAAACACTTCACAACTACGCATCACTGCACTAGTATTATGCAATTGATACAAGTCCTCGACCGCTACCGTAAAGTGTTTCGTGCGGTTTTCCAACACCCGTATAAAGCCGTCTCTGCGGTTTTCTGTGATGAAATTTTCTAAATATTCTAAATAAGCGGTATCGGAAAAAAGCGGTTTCATTAAAAAAATATGAATTTGTTAAATTTCTTTACTAACTTTAGTGAAGTTAAATTACTCTTATGACACAAGAAGAATTACTGGCGCAAATCTACAAAAAAGACAACAAAGCTTTTACGCTTTTATACGACAGCTATGCCAAAAATCTGTACGGTATCATCTACAACCTACTAAAAGATCGGGAAGAAGCCGAAGATGTCCTTCAGGAAACCTTCGTTAAAATCTGGAAAAACCTGGACTCTTATAACGAAAGTAAAGGGCGTTTTTTTACCTGGCTGCTCAATATCGCGCGCAATAGTGCGATAGATCGGTTACGTTCTAAAAACTTTAACAACAATCAGAAAAACTTATCTTCTGACAATTTCGTACATATACTCGATGACAATACAAGAACCATGAACAAGATTGACACAATCGGAATTCAGGAATTTGTAAAAAAACTAAAACCCAAATGCATACAGCTGATTGACCTTCTATTTTTTAAAGGCTATACGCAACAGGAAGTTTCCGAAACACTGGAAATTCCTTTGGGAACGGTTAAAACACAAAACAGAAACTGTATAAACGAATTAAGAAACTTATTGCGAGTATAATGAACACGAGAGAATACATAGAATCAGGAGTCTTGGAACTGTACATTTTCGGAAAACTATCGGAACCGGAAAATGAAGAAGTACAGGTCTATGCCAATGAATATCCGGAAATACAACAAGAAATCGAAAGCATCGAAAAGGCCATCATCAACCTGTCCTATAGCGTAGCGCCACATTTGTCACTGGAGAATTTCAACACCATCCGAAAAGCATTACTCGAAAGAGAGGCGACCGTGGTAACGATGAAACCGAAATCCAACTGGCCGGCTTATATGGGCTGGGCCGCTTCGTTCCTATTATTGTTAGGAGCCGGCTTCCTGTATTTCCAAATGAACCAAAACGATATCCTGCTTAAAGACAGCAACGAAAAAAATCAGGATTTACAAAAATCGGTAGTAACCCTGGAAGAACAGAATAAAAACAGTGAAACCTTGCTGAATCTATTCAAAGATGAAAAAAATAAAGTAGTCGCACTTGCTGGTCAGACGGTTGCTCCGGAAGCCAAAGCTAAAATATACTGGAATCAGGATAATCACGCCGTATATGTAGACGCATCCGGTTTACCGGAAGCTCCTAAAGGGTATGTATATCAGGTATGGTCGCTAAAAATGGATCCGCTTACACCAACAAGTATCGGATTACTGGAAAAAACGGAAATCGGAAAATCCAGAATATTTAAAGTCGACAACACCACAGATGCCGAAGGCTTTGGAATCACTCTGGAACCTGCCGGTGGTAGTGCCGCACCTACTTTAGAGCAATTATATACCTTAGGAAAAGTATAAACCAAAATGATCGCAAAGAAAAAATTAGTCGTTCTTTCCGGAGCCGGAATCAGCGCCGAAAGCGGTATCAAAACCTTTCGTGATGCCGGTGGATTATGGGAAGGCCATAACATTCAAGATGTTGCCAGCCCGGAAGGATGGACCAAAAATAAAGCATTGGTATTGGATTTTTACAACAAAAGAAGAGCGCAGCTTTTTGATGTCCATCCCAATAACGCCCACCGGATTCTGGCTGAAATGGAAAGCGAATTCGACCTACACATTATTACTCAAAATGTAGACGATCTACACGAAAGAGCTGGCAGCACCAAGGTCTTACACCTACACGGCGAACTACTCAAAGTACGCAGTACGGTCGATCCGGATCATATTCTGGATTGGAAAACCGATCTTAGCATTGGTGATACCGATTCCGGCGGACATCAGTTACGACCGCATATCGTTTGGTTTGGCGAAGCCGTTCCCGCAATGGATGAGGCCATAGCACTAGTTCAAACAGCCGATATTTTCCTGATCATCGGAACGTCGCTACAAGTTTATCCCGCAGCCGGATTAATTGACTATACCCCGTTTACAACCCCGGTTTACTATATCGACACCAAACCGGCTAAAATCTACAATATCAAAAACCCGTTTAGCGCCATAGCTTTATCCGCTTCCGAAGGAATGGAAGCACTGCGACAGGAGCTTCGTGCGCAACCGGAAAAGATTTAAAATTGTATTTCCAGAAGTTTGGGTAAAACCTTATCTTTGCGATTATTAGAAAATAACACAACAACAAATGCATTTAACTGAACTTAGTGCTATATCACCTATCGACGGCCGATATAGAAATAAAACCGTTTCCCTTTCCGAATATTTTTCCGAAGAAGCTTTGATCAAATACCGCGTACTGGTAGAAATCGAATATTTTATCGCCCTATGCGAATTGCCTTTACCGCAACTGGCTGGAGTTGATAAAAACCTTTTTGCCGATTTGCGAAGAATATACGAGGATTTCTCAACAGAAGATGCACTTTGGATCAAAGAGACTGAAAAAACTACCAATCACGATGTAAAAGCGGTGGAATACTTCATCAAAGCCGCTTTCGACAAATTGGGATTACAAGCTTACAAAGAATTTATCCACTTCGGATTAACTTCTCAGGATATCAACAACACTGCGATTCCACTTTCGACCAAACACGCTTTTGAAAAAATATACCTACCGTCGTTAGTGAGCGTAGTAGCCAAATTAAAAGAATTAAGCCAGGAATGGAAAGACGTGCCAATGTTGGCGCGTACGCACGGGCAACCGGCTTCCCCTACCCGTTTGGGCAAAGAGATCGCCGTTTTTGTGGAACGTTTGGAAGAACAGATGCGCTTGTTATTTAATGTACCGTTTGCGGCCAAATTTGGCGGTGCTACAGGGAATTATAACGCTCATTTTGTAGCCTACCCAACAGTCGACTGGCGAAAGTTTGGAAACGATTTCGTAGAAGCCGCTTTAGGACTACACCATTCGTTTCCAACGACACAAATTGAACATTACGACCACTTCGCAGCCTTTTTCGATGCTTTAAAGCGAATCAACACCATCTTGATCGACTTGGATCGCGATATCTGGACCTATGTTTCGATGGAGTATTTCAAGCAAAAAATCAAAGCCGGAGAAATCGGATCATCGGCCATGCCACATAAAGTAAACCCGATTGATTTCGAAAATTCAGAAGGAAATCTGGGAATTGCCAATGCTATTTTCGAACATCTGGCAGCCAAATTACCAGTATCCCGTTTGCAACGCGATTTAACCGACAGTACCGTATTGCGGAACATCGGTGTGCCTATCGGCCATACGATTATCGGTTTTGAGGCCACTTTAAAAGGGCTAAACAAACTGCTTTTAAATGCCGAAAAATTCGAAGAAGATCTGGAAAAAAACTGGGCAGTTGTAGCCGAGGCCATTCAAACGATTTTACGCCGTGAAGCGTATCCAAATCCATATGAAGCCTTAAAAGATTTGACGCGTACCAATACAGTGATCAACAAAGAAGCCATCCATAATTTTATTGCGACTTTAAACGTATCGGATGCCATTAAAGCAGAACTTTTACAAATTACGCCGAGCAATTACCTCGGAATATAAGTATTTTAAAAAATAGTTTCAGGATCCCGATAGTTACTGCTATCGGGATTTTTTTATGCTCTTTTATGATAAATTTATCTTAAAATAACAGCATAATAAGCCCTGCTGCTTTTATAAATACGCTTTATTTTATATCTTACACAAATCCTAAAAAACAAAAAATATATGCCATTATCAACAGCTGAAACCGTTGCCGAAACCTCGCACCATTTATACCCCTTAATCAGTGATTTAGGATTGATCCTAATGACAGCCGGAGTAGCCGTACTGTTGTTTAAAAAAATCAAACAACCACTGGTTTTAGGTTATCTGGTTGCCGGTTTTCTTGCCGGAAATAATTTTGATTTTTTTCCCTCGGTCACCGATATCAAGAGCGTTGAAGTCTGGGCCGAAATCGGGGTAATTTTCCTTTTGTTTAGCCTCGGACTGGAGTTTAGTTTTAAAAAGCTGATGAAAGTCGGTGGAACCGCATCCATTACCGCTATTATCCAGATTATCTCGATGATTTTTATCGGATACATGTCCGGACAATGGATGGGTTGGTCACAAATGGACAGTATATTCCTCGGTGCCATCCTCTCGATGTCGTCTACTACCATTATTCTCCGTGCTTTTGATGAATTAAACGTCAAAGGAAAGAAATATGCCGGAATCGTTTTCGGCGCTTTAATTGTCGAAGATATTGTCGCCATTTTACTGATGGTATTGCTTTCGACCATATCTGTAAGTCAGCAATTTTCAGGAGCCGAATTATTCGAATCCGTTTTAAAACTGTTATTCTTCCTGATTCTCTGGTTTGTGGGTGGTATTTTCTTTATCCCGACCTTACTTAAAAAGGCAAAAAACCTATTAAACGAAGAAACTTTATTGATCATTTCATTAGCGCTTTGTTTGATGATGGTAATTCTGGCAACAAATGCTGGTTTCTCCCCTGCTTTAGGTGCTTTTATCATGGGTTCTATTATTGCCGAAACCACACAAGCTGAAAAAATTGAACACCTGATCAAACCGGTAAAAGACCTTTTCGGAGCGGTGTTCTTCGTATCTGTCGGAATGTTGATCAATCCTGACACTTTGGTTGAATATGCCGTTCCGGTGTTATTGATCACATTGATTACCATCGTAGGTAAAACCGTGAGTACCGCCGCTGGAGCATTGGTATCGGGTCAGCCTTTAAAACAATCCGTTCAAGCGGGTATGAGTCTGGCGCAAATCGGGGAATTCTCTTTTATTATCGCAACCTTAGGGATGTCGCTAAAAGTAACGAGTGACTTCCTGTATCCGATTGTTGTTGCGGTTTCGGCCGTAACCACATTTACTACGCCTTTTATGATCAAAATGTCAATGCCGTTTTATGAAAAACTTGAAAAAGTATTACCCCAAAAATGGCTTACCGCGATCGATAATTACAGTACCAATTCACAATCGATTAAAGCGACCAGTAACTGGCAAGTGGTATTGCGATCGACCATGACACAGGTGGTGATCAGTTCCGTGATTATTATTGCGATCATCCTGTTGGCCGACCTTTATATTTCGCCATTGGTGATTGATTCTAAATTTGGAAATGCGGTTGCTGCACTTATTACATTAGTGATCATCGCTCCGTTTTTATGGGCTTTATCATTGCGAAGAGTTGCCGAAAGTGCGATGGACGAACTCCGCAAAGAACGCAAATACCGCGGGCCATTAACAATGCTCATCCTGGTTCGAATCGGTCTTGCTTTATTCTTCGTTGGATTCCTGCTGAATAATTTCTTTTCTCCGGTTGTGGCTTTTATTGCGTTGATAATTGTAATCATCTCCTATATCATCTTCCCTAAAAAGCTACATGCCCAATACGACAAAATCGAAAAGCATTTTCTTAAAAATTTCAACGACCGTGAAATTGCAAGAGCTCAGAAAACCCGGGACGATTTAACCCCTTGGGACGGACACATGGCTAATTTTGAGATTGCCAAAGAGTCCAACCTTGCTGGTAAAAAACTGCAGGATCTGAAAGTACGTGAAAAAATGGGCGTCAATATTGCTTTTATCAAACGTGGTGAAATTATGATCAACATACCAACACGTAACGAACGGTTGTTTCCGGGTGATGAAATTTGTGTGATCGGAACAGACGACCAGGTGCAGAATTTTAAAGGCTATCTGGATCAGAATGAGATTGAAGTACCGGAATCGGTAACCGAAGCGCAAATTGTACTACAACAATACGAATTGACCAATCAGGAGTATATCGGAAAAACCATTCGCGAATCCCAATTACGCGAACGTACCGGCGGCCTTGTGGTTGGTATCGAACGTAATGGCAAACGTATCCTAAATCCGGAATCCCACCTGATTTTAGAACGAAACGATATTTTATGGCTGGTTGGTGATAAAAAACTATTGGCTGCGGCTTTTAAAAACCAATAAAAAAGACCTGTTACCAGCCTAACTAAAGACCAAGACCTGTCAGATTTTAGAAACCTGACAGGTCTGGATAAAACATAAAAAAACCTGATATTTTCATATCAGGTTTTTTTATGTTTTATCGCGAATAGTTTGGTGCTTCTTTTGTAATGGTTACGTTGTGCGGGTGACTCTCTCCGATTCCGCTGGCCGTGATACGAACAAATCGACCCGTTTCCTGTAGGGTCTGAATGTCTTTTGCTCCACAATACCCCATACCGGCACGTAGTCCGCCAACAAACTGCAGCATACTTTCGTTTAACTCTCCTTTATACGGTACACGTCCTACGATTCCTTCCGGAACAAGTTTTTTCACATCGTCTTCCACATCCTGGAAATAACGGTCTTTTGACCCTTCTTTCATCGCTTCCACCGATCCCATTCCGCGGTAGGATTTGAATTTTCTACCTTCGAAAATAATGGTTTCACCCGGTGATTCTTTGGTTCCTGCTAATAGCGATCCCAACATCACACAGTCGGCTCCGGCAGCGATGGCTTTTGGAATATCACCGGTATAACGGATCCCTCCGTCGGCAATAACGGGAACTCCGGTACCTCGCAAAGCGGCCGCTACTTCCAATACAGCCGAAAACTGTGGAAAACCTACTCCGGCTACCACTCGGGTAGTACAGATGGACCCCGGTCCGATTCCTACTTTAACAGCATCGGCACCATTTTCAGCTAAATATAAAGCCGCTTCCGGTGTAGCGATATTACCTACCACCACATCCAGTTGCGGGAATTTTTCTTTTACTTGTTTTAAAACACCCACCACGCCTTTGGTATGTCCGTGTGCCGTATCGATGATCACTGCATCTACACCTGCATTTACCAAAGCCGTAGCTCTGTCGACTGCATCGTTTGTGACCCCTAATGCGGCAGCTACACGCAAACGTCCGAATTTATCTTTATTAGCGTTTGGTTTTTGTGTTAATTTGGTGATATCCCGGAACGTAATCAACCCAACAAGTTTATGTTCGTTGTTAACTACCGGTAATTTTTCAATTTTGTTTTGTTGCAGAATTTCTTCAGCCGTAGCTAATGTGGTTCCTTCTCCGGCTGTTACCAGCTTCTCGGATGTCATTACCTCCGTAATCAAACGGGCATTGTCTTTTTCGAAACGCAGATCACGGTTGGTAACGATTCCTTTTAGGATTTGATTTTCATCCACTACCGGTATCCCTCCGATACTGAATTCGCGCATGGCCAGTTTGGCATCGCCTACCGTTGCCGTAAGTGGCAACGTAACCGGGTCGATAATCATTCCCGATTCGGCTCTTTTCACTTTTCGTACTTCGGCAGCCTGTTGCTCGATCGTCATGTTTTTATGCAAAACACCGATACCGCCTTCCTGCGCCATTGCAATAGCCATAGCACTTTCGGTAACCGTATCCATAGCAGCCGAAACAACCGGTACGTTTAGGGTAATATTTTTTGAAAACTTCGTTTTGATACTTACTTCCCGTGGCAGGATTTCTGAATAATTCGGAACGAGTAGAACATCATCATAGGTTAGACCTTCCCCGATGATTTTAGCTGTGTGTGCTTTCATGTTGCAATTTGTAGTTGAATTGCATGCAAATATAACACATTTATTCCATCCGCGGGAAAAACTTTAACATTATTATAAATTGCATATTCGGATCCATTTTTTTTGCATCGGAACGATTGATGGTCCACATTTTACAGTGTCGGAAAACTGCTTTAGAAGCGCAACTGAAGCGTAGCATAGCACGCCCTGGGGGCCGATGGTATAATTCCCGGCCCCGGATAACCGGTTGCCCGTCTTGTAAAATAAATCGTATTTGTAAGATTATTGATACCGGTTTCTATCACAAAATATTTTGCAAATGCATACGATAGCGACCAATCGGCAACATAATAGGTCGGAACCTGTCCTTCAATTCCCCTGATATTTTCGTTTTTGTCCTGTTTACTGTTGGTCGCATCGGTATACTGATCACTCATATACGTCAGCTGTATATTGGTCATTAGTTTTTTATACCCGAATGTCATACCGGTTTTAAGATTGATCATTGGGATAAATCCCACTTCATTCCCCTGTATTCCGGGTTGTTTTGAACGGGTATATTCCGATTTTGTCACAGCCAGATTGTTAAACACATTCCATTTAAAATTCGTATTCGCCGGATTAAAAAGTATTTTCTGCAAACTCAAATCGGCAAAAATTTCCATCCCGTAGATAAACGCATCCCCCACATTCGTGCGAAATCGGATAATCCTGTAATCTTCCGTCTCTTTAATAATCTGCCCCAAACGTCCTTTGTAGGCCAATCCGAACGCACTGATATCGTAGGTAAGCTTGTCCTTCAGTCGGCCTCGGATTCCGAAATCAAACGTATATCCTTTTTCATCTTTGAGGTTTTCATCAATCTTATAGGACGGTTCCGAAATCCGGATGTCATTAAAGGTAACCGACCGGTAATTCTGTGAAAAGTTCAGATACGATTCGAGCGCTTTTAATGGCTTATAACTGAATCCGATTCCTAAAAGGGCAAACGAACGATTTAGCTGGTTGTCTTCTTCCAAAGTCTGATCAAAAATGACATTTCCTGCATTATCGCGGTTGATTTTTCGATAAAAACCTTTTGCCCGTGTGGAGATCTTTTCCATGCGAATTCCCGGAGTAATCGAAAACGTATTGGTGATCCGGAAAATATTTTCTCCGAATACAGCCAGATTGCAATTCGGATAGTTATAATCGGACTGGTTTTGATAATATGGAAATTCTGCTGTTGCAAAATCAAAATCAGCGCTACTTCCGGAACTACCGGGTCCTTGTTTGGCTGTATTATCCGACTGGTAGTATTTAAAACCGACAACAAAGGCATTTTCATTCCCCAAAAAACCGTACCGTTGTAACATCCGTGTTTCGACACCCCAATTGGCAAACTTTCCGGTGATCAAATCACGAACCATCCCCATGCGATCTTCCTGAAAGACACGATTGGAGCGAAATCCAAGCGCTTTTCGACTGGCATATAATCCAAACAAATTGACACTCCAATCATTTTTTGGTGTGATGGCATGTTTTAACTGTAGTGAAAAAAGATTCCAGTCGACCGCAAACCAATTTCGTTTCCGATTACTCTGAAAGGCATCTTCGTAAAACATCTTATCCGTTAGTCCGCCCGGTTGCTGCGCCAAATACCGAAAATAAGTATAATCGAAACGCAAATTAGTTTTAGCCGTAAACCGGTATCGGAAACTACCGAAATAGTTTTTCGCGTCGAATTTGGAATTCGGTTGAAAGCCATCACCCGATTTATAATTAAAAAAGGTATAATAACTGAATTTTCCTTTGGTTCCGCTTAAACTGGTAAAACTCGTAAACAGTTTGTTAGAACCCGCTGTTTGTCTGTGTAACAAGCGAAGCTTTGTGTCCGGATCGGGATTTTTCATTTTAAAATTGATCAATCCTCCAAACTGCGTTCCGTATTGTAAGGATGCAGCGCCTCTCACGATCTGTATCCGGTCCAATCCCTCCGTTGGCGGTGTATAATAACTTTCGGGATATCCTAAGATATCGGCACTACAATCGTAATCATTCTGACGGATATTAAAATGGGCCGAACGATTCGGATCCAATCCTCTTCCTCCTATATTCAATTGCAAACCGCTGTTATCACTTTCATAAATATTCAGTCCGACCACTTGTGCAAACACCTGACGTGGAACATTTAAAGCCCGATTGCCCATCATACGATCCACCACAACCACTTCTGTTTTTTTACCGGCATAAATCGCCGTTTCCTCCACATCCCGTAACCGCGCCATTGCAAATACTTCTTTCTTCCTTTTTTTGATCAAAATCTCATTAAGCCTGATTTGCAACGGATGCAACACTATCTGCAGGTTCACATTCTGATCAACCACAGTTACCCGCTCTTCATACAAACGGAAGTCGTCCGATAGAAAGACCAATCGATATTCACCGGGTTTTACTTTCGGAAAAAGAAACGCCCCTTTTTTATCCGATCGCGTCAAGCTATTATTGCTAACATTAACGATTTCTACTCCGGTAATCGGTAACTGTTTTTCAAAATCGACTATACTCCCCTTAATATCGTATTGCGAAAAACAGATTGTGGTCACCAACGTGACGATCAACGTACTAAAGCCCTTTAATTTCATCGTCAAACGGTACTATCCAATTTTTATGTAAAAAGCAATCCCTTTCCTTTGCCAGATTTACGGTCGGATTGATATATATTTTTCCAGGCCTTCCATTTAGGGTTACATAACTTTCGACCGTGACAATAGGATCGTTAATCCCTTTTTTCTGGTAATAATCGTGAAGAAAGTGTGCGTATTCTACGATAAAATCCGGTTGAAAAGCCATTTGTTTTTCCTGAAAAGGTGTTAAAAACCGATCATTTTCGATATAAAAAGAATGACCCGTTTTGGCATCTTTTATTACAAACTGAGCATATCCGGCTTTTTCCATCAACATCACACGCCAGGAAAAACGGAAGCCCTCTTCTGTCCAGAATAATTCCCCCGGATATAAGAGAAAACGAAACGGGAACACCAATTGTACGACAAAAAACACGACCAATATCTGAATGCGTATTGCGGCACCACTAAGTGTTTTGGTTACCCGCACTTTGGCATTGTCGAAAAACGACTTATTAATCTTAAATAGATAACTCAGCCACGCTAATGCTTTGTGATGGTATGTTGCATCGAAGAAGATTAGTGTTGCAAAGATCATGATAAACGGAAACATTCCTATTGGGAATAATATTCGTGTGATCACATGAAAAAAAACAACCAGCATAAAAGCCAAACCCCTCGTACGTCGGTACAGCAACAGAAACGGTATTAGCAGATCATACAGCATTCCTCCCCAACTGAATGCGAAGGCAACCCATTCCTGTTTGAGAAAGAAGCCCAATACTGGCAGGTCGTATTTGGGTGCGAGCCATAATTTTAGAGGCATGGCTCTAAAAAGCCAATCGGAATTAACCTTTGCCAGACCGGCATAAAAATAGACAATTCCCAGCATAAGCTTCAGACTATCGATACACCAATTCGGAATCTGCTGAAACGCACGTTTTGGTTTTTTCCAGGCATCAACCGAATAGTAGGCATTTGCCGGCAAAAAGAACAGAATAAACGCTACCGCACTGATAAAATAATAATGATTCAGATAGGTGGTTTTATCCATCAATTCGATATAGGTAAAGCTTACAAAAAACAAGAGAACTCCCAATCGGTAGCGGTATCCCAGTGTTATCATCAGACACGAAAGCATACAAACCAGAAAAATAAGGTACGTATAAACGCCCAGTGGTTTTATCCATTCAAATCCGTAATAGGAAAAAAAGAATTTGGGTTCAATATATAGTGTTTTCACCCAGCCATTAGCCATAAAACGGACCAAACTAAAAAACATCAAGAGTCCAAAAAGTATGCGAAAGGTTGCTAATGGTGCTGCTTCCGTTGTTTTATTCAGATAGTTATAAAATCGTTTCATTTTCTCTATTTATTAATCGCCATCGGTATCTGCATAATCGATTGAAATACTCATTGCCGAGGTCATATCGGATTTCATATAGGCCACATTGCGCTGTAAAGCAGTAAAGGTGGCAATCATCTTGGCGTTATCGGTTACAACCTGCTGACTTAAATCCGGTAACATCTCCTCAGCAGTATCCCGTGCGATACCAAACTGGTTTAAGATTAAATCGCTTAACAGCACCGCTGCATCTTCATTGTTCCCCTTTTTATCGAGGTATTCCAGATAACTTTTGAGCGACGGTCCGTATTGATTTTTTCCGAAATACTTCCCTTCAAAAAAGTCCTGAGCAGCATTGATTGCTTCCTGCAGTAATTCTTTTGAATAGATTTTACTGTAATAGGCTTCTACTTTATCCGGAAAGGTTGTATTTGAAAATTTACCCGCCGGATACCCAATTTTCGCGGTTCGGATATCTTTTTCATAAAATTGAATATAGGCATTAACCATCCGGTTAACACTTCCCGAGGCGGTATTGTCGCTTTTGGAAATAAAAGTCGCCTTATATCCGGATTGCCAATCGTCGTAGACCTGATTCAGTAGCAAATCCAACCGGTTTACCAGGGCTTTCAGATAGTTTTTGTATTTGGTAGCATTGGCATTGGTACTATAAAAATCGATTATCGCATTCGTATCGCTACTCAGTCCGAACAGCATATAGTCTAAGGCTGGAAATCCCTGCATTACATCAAACGAAGCGCCTTCAAGGTTTGTATCCCCGGAAGCTATTTTGGCATCAATCTGCGCAGCTCCGGTCGGATAGGTATTCGAATATTTATTCAATTGTATTTCATCGGCTTTTCCGATATTAAACAGCGCAACATACTGATATGCTTTATAGGCATTCAACCATTTCTCCCGTACAACTGCGAGTGTAACCGCGTTTGGTGTTGCTACAAAATTGTCGGTTGTAATTTTCAGCACTTCTATTTTTGCCTTATAATCTGATAAGGACGGTAGGATTAGGTTGTCTGCCCAATTTAGTAGTATTGCTTTTCTATCGTACCGATCCACTGCTGTATCTTGTCCATTGTGATCTGAGCCACAGTAGCACAGCAGTACACCTATCATGATCCATGACCATTTTAGCTTTCCCATAAAAAATTGCTTTAAAATTGAGTAAACACTATCAAAAGGGACAACATCTCCTTTGTATCGTTTAAGACAAAAAAGAGTTCCGGTTTGGGAACTCTTTTTTGTTTGTTTAGTGACTTCCACCTTGAGCAGTGGCTTGTTCTACAGTAAAACCAAATGTGTTAGCTATTGTTTCGGAAAGCAGATCAATTTGAGTCCCGGTGTAGTTGGCATCCCAAAATCCATTATCGCCTCCTAATAGTGCCTTGTTCATTTCTTCGGTTTTGCTTTTTATAATATACGGTTCATTCGTTTTTGGATCATTTGTATAAGCCAATGTTTTAATAAAGCCAAACGCCTCTGATAAGCCGTGGAATGCAGCCGCCATATCTCCGGTGATTACCGTACTTCCGGACAGTTTTTCTTTTGATTTTTTCAGATAATACACCGCTCTGATTGCTCCGACTTTGGATAGCTTTTCTTTAATTACTGCAATTTGTTTATCCCGTTCACCATTATTCCCAGCCAAAATAGCCGCCTTACCTTTTTCGAAAGCTTCCTTTACATCCTGCGTAATACCGTTAAAATTTGAATTCCCATTAACGGTATTCAAATAACTTTCCCAGTAGTATTTTTTAGTGTTATCCGGACCTTTATATCCAAAAATATAATTGTATCCTTCTTCCCATAATTTTGCCCGTTCCGCCTGGTTGGCCAAAGCATTCAGATTAGTCGGATCCAGACAGAAATTTAAGGTTTGGTTCAACAGAACGGCTCCCATAAGACCTTTAATAATGGCCTGATTAATTTCCAGTCCGTTTTCGTTAAATAATCGAACCGATGAGCCACTCGCACTTGCATAGGATCCTTTCTGACCTTTTGCAGCCGGCGATTGATACGCTAAAGCGACTTCGCCCATTTTTTCAAAAAGAAAATCAAATTGCAATTTCGCATTATCGGCTGTTTTACCCCTAAGCGAAACACCGGACGTGTTTAATGCCGGATCCGAAAACGGATTTCCCGTATTGGTATACATTCCCTTCAATTTGGCCGCATCCAGCGGATAAAGTTGCGAATCCTTTGTATAGGCATCAAATTCCGTTAGCATTTTAACGGTCATTAACGCACTTGTCGGATCGGCGGTGATTGTTTTAACCGTAGTTACCGAAGCTTCGTTGGAATCGCTGGAACACGACACTGTTACAACCAATACTACCAAAACGGCTATTCTCATTTTTATACAGCGCATAATTGTTTTATTAAGATTAATTACATTTTACAAACCCAAATGTAATCATCTCATCGCTAAAACCTTACCCTGTTTCAAAGGCAAAAACGCCCATAAATCAGACAAAAAAAGAACTGACGTTATCCTATAAAAGCAATCCATTTTTTTAGTGCTCTATGCTCACTTTTGCAACCCCTACTAGAGCTATTTTTTGGCTATAATCCGTATTTCTGAAACGGCTTATTCCTTATGGAGTCGTTTCCATTTGATTTTCTCCTCCAATTTGAACCCAGCCTAACCCCCCACTACCAAAATATCCTGTCCATACTAATTCTACAGCTGTTTTAGGTTTAATCGTATTTTTATAACTTGCTGCTGTTACAATACCTACTGTGGTATAATTCATGGGTAAATAACCCGCTGGTGTTATGCCAGGAGTCGCGACAGTATAGGTTCCACTTACATGACCATCGATACGAATAGTAACAATTCTTCCTACTTTAGGATTCGGCGGCAACGTAATAGTAGAAACAGTCGAAGACCCTATATTTAATATATGATCAAAGTCTGTCATTACAGCCAGAGTATTATTTGTAGCATATCGCCACATTCCGTTGTTTCCCTTTGAAGCAGCCAAAGTACCATCTGTACTCGCTACAATATCATAAGGATAATTAACACGTACACTTCCATCTTCTATATTCCGTACTCGTACACTTCCATCAATATCTAATTTTTGAGTAGGAGCGGTTGCGCTAAAATCTCCTATACCAACATTTCCATTTTGATAAATGTCTTCGGTATTTGTGCTCACCTGTGTCGTTCCTCCAATTACATTCCAGGGATTGGTGATAATTTTTTGCCAGGAATTAACTCCCGCATCAAAAAAATAATACCCTTTTTCATTAATATGCATTCGTTGCGACAAAGCATCTCCACCGGTCACATCCGTAATATAGATAACCACTCCATTCTGACCAGCTCCATACACCGTATCTCCTTTTGCAGTTAATTCTGCCCGGGTGATTCTTGGCGGGAGAACACCATCAATATCGGTAGCCCCATTTTTTCCTATTATGTCCAAATTGGCCTTAGGACTTGCTGTATTAACCCCTACCTGAGCGTAAATAACACCAGTAAAGAAAAGTGAGCATACCATTGCACAGTATTTTTTTATTTTTTTTATATTTTTTATATTTTTCATATGTTCATTTTTTAATATGTCATCCATTTTACAAGAATACCTTACCCTATATAGCGACAACATATAGCTATCTGAATTATGCCTCTACATAGCAGGTGCAAACATTCCCAAAACGTCTCTAGTTAACCTGATTATTACCTCCAATTTGAACCCACCCTAATCCCCCACTTCCAAACATTCCTGTCCATACTACTGTAATAGCCGTTTTCGGTTTGATAGTGGTTTTATAATCCGCTGCTACTACCGAAGTATTGGTAACATAATTCATTGGCAAATACCCCGTTGGTGTGACACCAGGAGTCACTACGCTATACGTAACATTACTACCATTATAAAAAGATGCGCCATCAATACGTATCGTAATAACCTTACCGAGTTTAGGATTGGGTGGAAATGCAATGATATTTGCATTCGCTGAAAATATATTTAATGCATCATCGTCCTCAGTCATTACGGCCTGAGTAATATTAATAGCTCCTCTCCACACTCTGTAATTACCTCTTGAGGATGCCAAAACACCATTTGCATTCCCTACTATACTATAGGGAAATTCTGTACGCGCTTTACCATCACTCAGACTACGAATTCTGATATTCCCATTAACATCCAATTGATGCGTAGCTGTCATCGATACTGTACTGAAATCTCCCATAGCAACTTTACCATTATGATAAATATCCTGAGTATTTAAGGTCGCCTGAACCTTTTCTCCTACTACCCGCCAACCGTTTCCATTAAGTTTTTTCCAGGTATTGGAGGCACTATCAAAAAAATAATGTCCCGTTTCGCCAATATTCACCCGTTGTGCGGCAGCATTTCCGCCACTAACATCAGTAATATAGATGAGCACTCCATTCTGATCGGCTCCATACAAGCCATCACCCTTCGCGGTTAATTCTGCCAGAGTAAGCCTTGGAACAAGTACCCCATCAGCAGTTGCTACATCGTTTGTTGCCGTTATGTCCAAAGTAGCCTTAGGACTTAATGTATTAATTCCCAGTCCTTCCTGAGCATAAATAAACCCTGCGAAGAAAAAGAGGAATAGCATTGTACTGCGTTTTTTTATATTTTTCATACATTTATTATTTAACAAACCGTAAATTATTTATAGAAGGAGTAAAACAGTCGGCATCTTTTGCATGAAGTCATTAAATCGTCGTTGACAATAGCAAAATGAGTATCGTTTAAAACGATCTTAACACGGCATTATGTAAAGCGGGTAATAAAAGTGCCTGTTTTTTACTTTAAAAGCATTTTTCATATTGCTTTTTAGTCACGAGCATTCGATCCGACTTTATCCGGAGGTCGCAGGAAGAACCACCAAAGCACATTGAAATCTACAATTGTATCGTGTTGTACTTAATCATTCTGGTCTGCACCTCCAATTTGCACCCAGCCTAATCCGCCGCCACTACCACCTAACGGTCCTGTCCAAAGTAATTCTACAGCTGTTCTGGGTTTAATACGCGTGATATAATCGGATGCCGATACAGGATTGTTATTATTAGCATAGCCCGTTCGCAAATACCCTGCAGGGGTGACAGTAGGCGTGACGATATTATAGGTTACACTGGGATCACCATCAATACGAATCAACACAACCCTACCGGGTTGCGGATTGGACGGCAAGGTAATCGTATTGGCATTCATCGAAGATATCTGTAAGATATCGTCATCGTCGGTCATCACAGCTTCGGCACTAGTTGAAACATACCGCCATATTCGATAACAACCAGCCGTAGAGGCAAAAGTACCATCTGCTTTTGCGACGATATTATAGGGATAATTGATCCGCAAATTACCATCTTCCAGATTTCGTATTCTGATCCCACCGCTAACATCTAGTTTTTCCGTAGGAACGGCCGCACTATAATCCCCTATAGCAACATTCCCATTTTGATAGATATTTTGAGTATTTATAGTTGCCTGTGTTGTTTCACCTGCAATCTGCCAAGGCTTTTGTTTCAGTTTTTGCCAGGAATTAGCAGCACTACTAAAAATATAATAGCCCGGTTCATCCATATTTATTCGTTGCGCCGAGGCGTTACCTCCCATTACATCGGTAATATAAATAATTAACCCGTTTTGCTCCGTTCCATACAAACTATCTCCTTTGACCGTCAATGTTGCCCTTGTAAGTCGTGGAACGAGAACTCCATCGACATCCGTTACCCCGTTATTTCCTGTTATGTCCAAAGTAGCCTTCGGATTTGTTGTATTAATCCCTACTCCTTGAGAATGGATTAACCCTGCAAAAAAAAGTGAAAATAGAATTGCACTACGTTTTATATTTTTTTCCATGCGTTTATTATTTTAGATAGCATTAAATCTTGTAAACATCGGCAATAAAGAAGCTAATCTTTCACCGGCAAAACACAACGAAAAAACCATAGGAGGAATCAGACCATCGTTAGTAAAGTAACCTTATTCAAAGAATGTAAAAGCGTTTTTAGAAATCTTTCGGGTAGCAGTATCGAAATCGATCCAAACAAAGTCGCTATTATTTAATTTTTACAACATATTTATTAATAATACACCATATTATCAACAAATCAAATCCACAACTTGCAACCATGCAACAAACTTAACCATTTACCTGACAATACAACAAAAACACACTAGGACAAAAAATCCCGCATGTTAGACAAAACAGATAGTTACTTTTTGTAGTTAATGATAAACCGTAAAAATTTTAAGTGCTTCGTTATAAGCACTCTCAAAACTCATTGGGCTTAATCCCGTATCGGCTTTTTGTGTAGTAAAATAAGATAGCATTTTTTCGGTCGGCATATTCCCGGTCAGGTCATCTTTGGCCATCGGGCAACCGCCAAATCCTTGAATCGCTCCATCAAAACGACGGCATCCGGCTTTATAGGCAGCCGCTACTTTTTCAAACCATTTGTCCGGTGTAGTATGCAAATGTGCGCCGAATTCAATATGCGGGTATTTCGGAATTAAATTGGAAAACAAATAGGAAATCACTTCCGGTGTAGACGATCCTACCGTATCGGAAAGCGACAAAATTTTCACGCCCATATTGGACAGCTTTTCGGTCCACTCGCCTACGATTTCCACACTCCAGGGATCCCCATAAGGGTTTCCGAATCCCATCGACAAATAAGCGACCACTTCTTTATCGGTAGCATTGGCAATGTCCAAGATTTCCCGTAAGGTTACCAGTGATTCGGCTATGGTTTTATGGGTGTTTCGCATCTGGAAGTTTTCCGATATCGAAAACGGAAATCCAAGGTATTTGATTTCCGGATAACGGGCGGCATTTTCTGCCCCTATCGTATTGGCAATGATTGCCAGTAGTTTGCTTTTGGTTTGCGACAGATCCAGTTGTGCCAATACTTCGGGCGTATCCTGCATCTGTGGAATCGCTTTTGCCGAAACAAAACTGCCAAAATCAATAGTATCGAATCCTACACGCAATAACGATTGAATGTATTGCACTTTCTTTTCTGTAGGAATAAACGCCTTGATGCCCTGCATGGCATCTCGGGGACACTCGATGATTTTAACTTGCTCCATAACGTTTCAAAGATACGCTAAAGTTCATAACTTTCAAATATACCAACCGTGTTGTCACGCTATTTTAAAAATGCGGATCAAGAAAAAACCGCAATGCTATAATTTTCAAACAATTATAATATTGCGGTTCTCCCTGACGGAAAAAGTTTAACAGATTCTTGTTTTAAGGTCAGAATAAATCGTACTATTTTCCGGCCAGTATTTTTTTATTGATAGCTTTGATTAAACCTGGGCCTTCGTAGATAAATCCGGTATACAATTGTATCAGACTCGCACCGGCTTCCAATTTTTCGATCGCATCTTCCGCCGAGTGGATCCCGCCTACTCCTATAATCGGGAATGCTTTATTACTGTTTTCCGACAAAAATCGGATCACTTCGGTCGATCGTTGCGTTAAGGGTTTTCCGGATAGTCCACCGGTCTCTTTTTTGTTTTCCGAAACCAGTCCGTCCCTCGAAATGGTCGTGTTCGTTGCGATTACACCGGCAATTTTTGTATCGCGTACAATCTCGATGATGTCCAGCAATTGCTCATCAGTCAGATCCGGAGCGATTTTTAACAGTATCGGTTTTTGTTTGGGTTTGGTTTGGTTTTTATGTTGTAACGTCTGTAATAGCTCGGTTAGCGGTTCTTTATCTTGTAACGCTCTCAGATTGGGCGTATTCGGCGAACTTACATTCACTACAAAATAATCGACATACTCGTATAATGCTTCAAAACAGCTTTCATAATCTTTTGTAGCTTCTTCATTGGGCGTGATTTTATTTTTGCCAATGTTGCCGCCTATCAGCACACCGTTATTTTTTTTCAGACGTTCCACTGCTTCAATAACGCCTCCGTTATTAAATCCCATGCGGTTGATCAACGCGCTATCGGCTTTTAAACGGAACAAACGCTTTTTTGGATTTCCCTCCTGACCTTTAGGAGTAAGGGTTCCGATTTCGATAAATCCAAATCCTAAATTGGATAGTTCCTTGTACAGTTTGGCATCTTTATCCAGTCCCGCAGCAAGTCCTACCGGGTTTTTAAAACGCAATCCGAAAACTTCCCGTTCCAGTCGCGGGTCATGGACTTCGTAAATAGCGTTTAACAAGGCCGGAACACCGGGTATTTTATGAAGGAAACGGATGCTTCCAAAGGTAAAATGATGGATTTTTTCCGGGTCAAAACGGAACAGTATCGGTCGGATTATTGATTTGTACATAAGTGTGTTGTGTTGTGCTGCAAAAATAGAAAAATATATGGTGTTTCGAAAGGTATCCGCCTGCCCAAATTCTGCTATTTTCTATTTCGTTTTAAAAAAATGGGGCTATATTTGCTAAAAATCGATTTTTATATGAATGCCTTACAGCCAATAATAGAGCAAGCATGGGAAAACCGTGCCTTATTACAAGAAGAAAATACGACGAATGCTATTAGAGAAGTGATCGAATTACTGGATTCCGGAAAACTGCGTGTTGCCGAGCCAACAACCGACGGATGGCAGGTAAACGAATGGGTGAAAAAGGCCGTAGTGATGTATTTTCCAATCCAGAAAATGGAAACGCTTGAGGCTGGAATATTCGAATATCACGATAAAATGCCGTTAAAAAGAGGTTATGCCGAAAAAGGCATCCGCGTGGTTCCAAACGCTGTGGCACGCCATGGTGCTTATATTTCCAGCGGGGTGATCTTAATGCCCAGCTATGTAAATATTGGTGCGTATGTCGACGAAGGTACCATGGTGGATACGTGGGCAACTGTGGGTAGTTGTGCTCAAATCGGGAAAAACGTACACCTGAGTGGTGGTGTTGGAATCGGCGGGGTATTGGAACCCTTGCAAGCTGCTCCGGTAATCATTGAAGACGGTGCTTTTATCGGTTCAAGATGTATCGTTGTAGAAGGAGTACGCGTGGAAAAAGAAGCGGTACTTGGGGCCAATGTGTGCCTAACGGCTTCTACTAAGATTATCGACGTAACCGGCGATACCCCTATCGAAATGAAAGGGATTGTTCCGGCGCGTTCGGTAGTGATTCCGGGAAGTTATACTAAAAAATTTGCCGCTGGTGACTATCAGGTGCCATGTGCGCTGATCATTGGAAAACGCAAGCCTTCAACCGATTTAAAAACTTCCTTAAACGACGCTTTAAGAGAATACGACGTGGCCATCTAATTTAATGAGCGAAAGTCCAAAAATAACGGCGTTAGCCATCATTATGAACGAGGAAGACAATATCCGGACGTATCTCCGGAATATGGCTTTCGCGGACGAAATTATTGTAGTCGATTCGTATAGCAGCGATACCACACTGGATATTATCCGGAGTGAATTTCCGAAGGTACGGATCGTACAACGTCCGTTTGACGATTTTTCCCGTCAGCGGAATTTTGCCATTGATCTGGCCTCAAATGACTGGGTTACCTTTTTTGATGCCGATGAAAGGGTCACCGAAAATGGAATTCAGGAACTCAAACAACAGGTGATTTCCCATCCGGAAGAAGTGGCTTTTTGGGTAAAACGCGCTTTTTATTATGCCGAAAAACCGATGTTTTATGGCGGACAAAATCAGGACAAGGCCATACGCCTATTCCGAAAATCCAAATGCCGCTATTCCGATAAGCTCGTACACGAACAGCTTATCGTAAACGGTAAAACCGGACTTCTAAAGGAAATCATCCATCATTATTCGTTTACAAATAAAGCCGACTTTTTAGGAAAACGCCTGCAATATTCCAAATTACGGGCGCAGGAGCTATTCCACAAAAAGAAAAAAGTAACTGCTTTCCATTTTTATATAAAACCGGCTTTTCGCTTTTTTAAGCATTATATAATCGAATTCGGCTTCCTAAATGGATCACAAGGTGTATCTTTGGCCCGAATAATGTCACGACACGTTTATATGCGTTATGTATATCTGCAACAGTTGTACCGCAATGAAAATCGGGAAAAAGAACCTCTAACCATCGGTTATGAGGCAAAACGCGTTTTTCACAATCAGACCGGATTGGGCAATTACAGCCGTGATCTGGTGCGGATTATGAATCGTTTTTTTTCGGAAAACAACTATTTATTATACAATCCGAAACCGGCCAGAAAACAACTTTTTTCCAGTGATTCGGATACCATTATCGAAAAACAACCAAGCGGATGGTTCAATCGGAAGTTTTATAATATATGGCGCCAGCGCACTATTATTTCCGATCTGAAAAAAGATGGTGTACAACTTTTTCACGGCCTTTCGGGCGAATTACCGTCGGGATTGCAAAAAGCCGGAATCAAAAGTACCGTAACGATCCACGATCTGATTTTTATGCGTTATCCGGAGTTCTATTCGTTCTTCGACCGGAAAATTCATTTCTACAAATTTAAAAAGGCAGCCCGCAATGCCGATACTGTAATCGCTATCAGCGAGCAGACCAAAAAAGATATTGTACAGTACCTGAAAATTCCCGAATCGAAAATCGAAGTGATTTATCAGGGATGTCAGCAGGTTTTTAAAGAAAGTTATACCGAACAGGACAAGAAAGCGGTTGTCGAAAAATACAACCTGCCCCGTCAGTTTGTATTGAATGTCGGTACCGTAGAAATCCGAAAAAACGTACTATCGGCCGTAAAAGCCATTCGGAATATCGATACCCATCTGGTGATCATTGGTGGCGAAACCAACTATACGCAAACGGTAAAAAACTATATCCGGGAGCATCAAATGGAAGAAAAAGTCCTCTTTTTAAAAGGACTCAACAGCCGCGAACTCGCTATGGTATACCAGTTGGCCACCGTTTTTATTTATCCGTCGCTTTTTGAAGGTTTCGGAATCCCGATTATCGAGGCGTTGTATTCCAGGACTCCTGTTATTACGACCCATTCCGGTGTTTTTCCGGAAGCCGGTGGCCCCGATAGTCTTTATGTCGACCCAACCGATAGTACCGACATACAATCAAAAATCGAATTATTACTTCGTGATTCCAATTTAAGAGACGAGATAACAGAAAAAGGTTATATGTTTGTACAGAAATTTAATGACGATGTTATCGCGAACAGGATTATGACGCTCTATCAATCATTATAAAACAACCATTCTTATTTTTAAGATAGTATAAAAACCAAATAAAATCCAACCTACATGAAAGTCGCCGGTTTTACCTTTATCCGCAATGCGGTACAAAACGATTACTCTATCGTAGAAGCAATTACGTCAATATTACCTATATGTGATGAATTTATAGTAGCCCATGGAAATTCTACCGACACCACATTAGATCTTATTAAAAGTATTGATTCCCCAAAAATCAAAATCATTGAAACTGTTTGGGACGATAGCGTACGCGAAGGCGGTCGTACTTTTGCCCTCGAAACCGACAAGGCTTTTAAGGCCATTAGCCCCGATGTAGACTGGGCTTTTTATATTCAGGGTGACGAATGTGTTCATGAAAAATACCTGGAAACGATTCGAAAAGAGATGGAAATATCTTTAAAGGACCCGAATATTGAAGGTTTATTGTTTAATTATACACATTTCTACGGCTCGTATGATTTTTATGCACATTCGCGCAGATGGTACCGCCGGGAAATTCGGATTATCCGCAATCTTCCGGGAATGGAATCCTATAAAGATGCCCAGGGTTTCCGCTTTAACGGCCGTAAATTAAAAGTGAAACATATCGCTCCTTATATTTACCACTATGGATGGGTAAAAGCCCCTAGCGGATTAAAAACAAAAGTTAAAAATACTGGCCGCTTTTACAGTAGTGACGATGAATGGATCGACAGAACCTATAATGAAGACTATGTATTCGACTATGGGAATGCCGAGCGCCTGCTAAAGTTTAAAGGTACGCATCCTCAGGTTTTTCAGGAAAGAGTGAACCGAAGCAACTGGAAGTTCTCTTTTGATCCCACAAAGATGAGCCGTAATCTTAATTTCAGAAGAAAATTACTGGCTTTTATCGAAGATTTAACCGGTAAACGACTATTCGAATACCGCAATTATGTAATTGTAAAAAGAAGCTAATCGTATACTATGACATCCCAACCCAGTTCTATTAAAATCAGCGGACTGATAATCACGTATAATGAAGAGAAAAATATCCGGGACGTAATTGAATGCCTGGACTTTGTGGATGAGATTATCGTAATGGACTCGTATAGCACCGACAATACTGTGGCTATTGCCAAGAGCTATCCGAATGTTAAAGTGGTTCAGAACAAGTTTGTCGATTTTACATCGCAACGCAATCTGACACTTGAACTGGCCAGTCATAACTGGGTTTTATTTCTGGATGCCGATGAACGGATTACACCTTCTTTGCGTGCAGAAATTATCGCCGAAGTTCAAAAACCGGAGACTAAAGATGCGTATTACTTTTTAAGGAAGTTTTATTTTGCAGGAAGAGCGATTCATTTTTCCGGTACGCAAACGGATAAAAACTTCCGGTTATTTAAAAAAGATAAAGCGCGCTACATCCCGGAAAAACTGGTTCACGAAACACTGAAAGTCGACGGAACGATTGGAATACTTCAAAACAAGTTACTCCATTATTCCTACGACAATTATGCCGTTTACAAACAAAAAATGATTCATTACGGAATTTTAAAAGGTAAGGAACTTTTTCTGAAAGGTAAAAAGTATAGCGTTTTTACCCAATACCTGAAAACCATTTTTAAGTTTATCAAAGCCTACTTTATCCGTTTGGGTATACTGGACGGAAAAGACGGATTTATCGTATCGTATTTACAGGCTTTAAGCGTATATCATACCTATGAATCGTTAAAAGCGAATCAGAAACAAAATATTTAACCTGTTGTAACAGTTATTAGTAACAACACTCTCCCTAAATTATTATTTGAAAAATGAAGCAGAAGATTTGTTTGATTAGTTTCGACAACTGGCACTATGACAAATATATCATCAAATTGTTACAGCAGAAGAATATCGATGCGTATCATATCAATTTGGGAGGTTATAAACATGCCAATTTAGCATCGAGAATCGTTAATGTACTTTCTAAAATTTTCCTGGGTATTAACCTCAAAACCAAGAAGAAACAGGAGTATATTATTTCCGAATTACAAAAACACGGACAACATGATATTATTCTGGTGATCAACCCCGATGTTATCGAGTTGAAATACCACCAGCAAATCAAACAATACACCCGGAAATACGCTGCCTATCTGTATGATAGTTTGCATCGCTGTCCGGTAGATCATCTGTTAAATGCCGGTCTTTTTGACGAAGTTTTTTCTTTTGACGAACAGGATGCCAAGGCACACAATTTTGTCAAAATGAATAATTACATCTATTTTGACAAACAGGAAATACCAGCCAAAAAGCCGAAATACAAGATAACAACGATCTCTTCGTTTGACAAACGCTTTCCGATATACAATAAAATCGCCTATCAGTTGGAACAATTGAAAGCGCCGTTTCATTTTATTTTTGTGAGCCGAAATATTGAATACAAAAAATTCAAATACAATTTCAAAGCCGATGCCGATGCCAAAACCAACAAACAATTATTGTTTCAGTCCAAAAAAATCCGACTAAAACAATTGTTGAAACTCTATTCGGAAGCCGAAATTATTCTGGATATCGTCCAAAACAAACAAACCGGATTGAGTTTCCGTGTTTTTGAAGCAATGGGAATGCAAAAAAAACTGATCACCGATAATAAAACCGTGGTCAACTACCCGTTTTACAATCCCAATAATATATTGATCATTAACCGTGAAAATCCTGTAATTACGCCCGAATTTCTTACCACGGATTATGAACCCGTTCCGGAAGAAATTTACAATCAGTATACATTAGACAGCTGGGTAACAAAAATTTTCAATTTGCAATAACGGGTATCTTTCCCCTTGCAGTCTGATAATTTTATTGAATTGTGTTATATTTGAGCCAGTTTGTGTGGCTCCTACAGTTTTATTTTATTTTCGAATACCAGTAGTTTATCCGAACAGATTTAAAACAAGGCCTTCGAAATCTTTTTTAATCCGTTTAGAATGAAGAAACGATTATTGTATATAGCGCCCGATCATTACGACTTTTATAAAGTTGTATTAAAGGGTTTTCAGGAATATAGCAACTATGAGGTGGTTATGGTTCTGTCCAGTGGTCCTATCTTTAAATATAAAAATGCTGGCGAAAAGGTTTTGAATTTTTTCATGAAACTATTCCTGAATAAAAACATCAAAAAAATTCATTCGTTACGATCGGTTATCGAAAAGATCGATCAATATGATTCCTACGACGTTCTCTATATTAACCGCCCGGATATTTTTTCGTCGGAACAGTTGTCTTTTATTGCTCAAAAAGCAAAATTTTCTATCGTTCATTACTGGGATAGTTTTGAAAAAATAAAAGGACAACAAGAAACGATGCCCTTTTTTGATATGCATTATAGTTTCGACAAAAACGATTGTGCAAACTATGGTTTACATAAGACATCTAACTTCTATTTTGCAGAAACGTCGACTAATACACCCGAATATGATGTTTTCTTTTTGGGAACCTACGACAGTCGTTTTGAAAAGGCGAAACAGATTATTGACCTGTTGAATCAGTCCGGTAAAAAAGCTAAAGCTCTTATTTTAAGCACTGATACCTCCCTTATTAAAAAGTATACTTCCGAAAGCATCACTTTTATAAAAAAGATTATTCCATTTCCGGAATCGGTCAACTATAGTGCCAATACACATTGCATTTTGGATATTCATCACGACAATCAGATCGGCTTATCTTTCCGTCCGTTTGAAGCCATGGGGATGCGAAAAAAACTTATCACCACGAATGCACATATTCAGGATTACGATTTTTACGATCCGGATAATATTTTTATCTGGACCGATACTACTGTCGAAATTCCGGATTCGTTTTTGAATACGCCTTATAAAGAAATTCCGGCTGAAATACGAAAAAAATATAGCCTTGAAAATTGGGTCCATACTATTTTAAATACCAAAGTTACCCCTTAAGATGAGTCAAAAAATCTATTTTATTTGTCCCGAAAACAAAGCACCCGCCGGCGGGATCAAACAACTGTACAAACAGGTTGACCTCTTAAATAAAAATGGCATGAATGCAGTAATCCTCCATAAAAAAAGAGGATTTCGTCATAAATGGTTTGACAATACTACCCGAATCGAGTACAATCGCCCTTTGTTTATGCAGATTCGATGGGGTACAAAAAAACATAAAATTCCGTTTTTAAAACAGCTTTTTAATACGCTTATTTTTAAGTTTCAAAATGTATTGGCGTCAAAACTCGACCATAACGCTCTATTTGTATTTCCCGAAATCTATAGTCAGAGTTTTAAAGAACTGAAACAGGAATACCAGAAAGTAATCTTTAATCAGAATTGCTATTATACGTTCCGTTATAATACTATTGATGATGCGGTTTCCCAAAATCCGTATACCGACAAAAATATTTTAGCCACAATAGTCGTTTCGGAAGATTCTAAAAATTATTTATCGTTTGCAATACCCGGCATTACTTTACATCGGATTCGATTGGGTATTGATGATTCTAAATTTTTTCACGAAACAAAAAAAAGAAAACAAATTGCATTTATGCCTCGTAAACTGGAAGATGATATTACCCAGATTACCAATATTCTAAAGTACCGGAACAGTCTGGGTGACTGGTCGCTGGTGAGTATCGACAATAAAAGTGAGGCCGAAGTGGCTCGTGTAATGCGCGAAAGTCATATTTTTTTAAGCTTTAATCATATTGAAGGCTTTGGTTTACCCCCAGTAGAAGCAATGGCTTGTGGCTGTATTGTGATCGGCTATACCGGAAGAGCGGGCGAAGAATACTTTAATCCCGATTTCTCGTACCCCGTTTCGGATGGCAATATAATCGATTTTGTATCTCAAATAGAAGCTGTTATTTCACTTTTTGAAACGGATCGTACTACTTTTTTGGAAAAACAGAAAAAAGCATCCCGCGCTATCTTAGCGGAGTATAACCTACAAAATGAAGAACACGATATTGTAACGACCTGGAAAACGATTCTGGAGGCTTCTAATGCCAAAAAATTACTTTCCTAAAAATAATTTATATAAACCTAGTAGCTAACATTACCGATAAAAATGAATACAAAATATGACATCTTAATTGTAGGATCTGGACTTTTTGGGTCTGTTTTTGCACATGAGGCAACTAAAATAGGGAAAAAGTGTCTCGTAATTGATAAAAGACCCCATAAAGGCGGTAATGTATATTGTGAAACTATAGAAAATATTAATGTTCATAAATATGGCGCTCATATTTTTCATACCAACGATAAATTTATCTGGGATTATGTGAACCAGTTTGCGACTTTTAATCACTACGTTAACAGTCCCATTGCACTTTCAAAAGGAAAGCTTTATAACCTTCCTTTTAACATGAATACGTTTTATCAATTATGGGGCTGTAGCACTCCAAAAGCTGCCAAAGCGATAATTGAGTCACAAATACAAGAGTTTGGTACTGCCGAGCCTGCAAATCTGGAAGAACAGGCACTTTCGCTGGTTGGTAAAGATATCTATGACACCTTAATTAAAGAATATACCGAAAAACAATGGGGCAGAAAAGCCACAGCTTTGCCTGCTTTCATTATCAAAAGATTGCCTGTCCGATTTACATTCGACAATAATTATTTTAACGATACGTATCAGGGTATCCCGATGGGTGGTTATAATAAAATAATCGACGGCCTTTTGGACGGAATTGAAGTTCAATTGGAAACTAATTTTTTTGAGAACCGCGCTTACTTCGAGTCCCTTGCCGATACAATTGTCTTCACAGGAAAAATTGACGAGTATTTCGATTATCAATTCGGAGAACTTGAATACCGTTCCCTCCGATTTGAAAATGAAGTGCTAGATACCGATAATCATCAGGGTAATGCCGTAGTTAACTATAATGATGCCGAAGTACCTTATACCCGCATCATCGAACACAAGCATTTTGAATTCGGAAAACAACCCAAAACGGTAATTACCAAAGAATATCCCGAAACATGGACGTCTGAAAAAGAAGCTTTCTATCCGGTTAATGACGATAAAAATCAGACCATTTACCAACAGTATAAACAATTGGCCGAGAAAACAAATGTAATTTTTGGTGGCCGTCTTGCAGAATACAAATATTATGATATGCATCAGATTATAGCTTCTGCTCTTACTAAATTCAAAAAGGAATACAATGAAATTAAATAAAAACACTACGAAACTATTTCTGGTTGCTCCGGCAAATACCGCTACAGGAGGCCCTTTTTTACTACACCAATTAGCCAGTAAGCTAATCGAAATGGGATTTGACGCCAAAATGCTGTATATCAAACATTCAGAAATCGAAGATCCCGTTCACGCTTTTTATAAACATTTTCAGATTCCCTATACCTACGAATTAGAGGATGTAGCTGAAAATCTGGTAATTTTCCCGGAAGTGTATACCGAAATGATATTCCGATACAAACAGATACAAAAAGTAATCTGGTGGTTAAGTGTTGATAATTTCCTGGATGCCAATGCCCAGAAACTGCCTTTTTCCCTAAAACGTTTTCTTGGTTTAAAACCGCCTGTTCACCATTATCGTTTTCAGGAAACACCTCCACATCAACATTGGGTACAATGCTATTATGCGAAACATTTTCTGGAGAGTAAGGGCGTTTCCAATATCAAAGATTTATCCGATTATCTTGATCCGATTTTTATTAATGAACTAAAAAATCGTTCCTTCAATAATCAGAATAAAAAAGAGATTGTAGCATACAATCCGAAAAAAGGATATGAAGTCACTCAGGAATTAATAAAAAAGGCACCGCATATTCAATGGGTTCCTATCGAAAACATGACGCCGGAACAAGTCAAGGAGTTGTTGATTAGTGCCAAAATTTATATCGACTTTGGTCATCATCCCGGAAAAGACAGGATTCCAAGAGAAGCAGCCATGTGCGGTTGTATTGTGATTACTAATCGAAAAGGAAGCGCTGCCTTTACAGAAGACGTTCCTATCCCCGAAAAATTCAAAATCGATTATATTCCCGGTCAGGAGGAATCGATTATCCGCTTACTGGAAAACAGTTTTTCCAATTACGAAAATGAGCTATTACTTTTCGAACCGTATAAAGCTAAAATCGAAAACGAAGAAGCTGTTTTTAATGCCGATTTGAATAAAATAATAGCTACATTTTTTGATTAAATCGTTCGATTGCAGAAAACTGTAAAAAAACGAACGACAAAAATGATTGCAGGACAAATGCATAAGGCATATCCAGTGATCAGAAACGGAGGTATTATGCTATACACAACCGATACCATTGAAAATCGGTTGTGATACAACCAATCCGTAAACCCTAAAAAAGATATATGTACTGAAACAAAGTATAATTGTATTGATACATCGGGAATACGGATTGTTAAAGCCTCCTTTTGTTTTAAATTAATAAAACGGGGAAAGTTAGAACCAGAGGATTTGCCAAAGAAATATTCCCCTAGTGCACATTACCGGCCACTGTAAAACAGGGTCTTATTCGACTATTGGCACCAATGCCACTATAATCCCCAAAGTAACCATTGTAAAAATGTTATCGGTGTTACCGGTGTTACCGCGGTGATCAAAAAAAACACTACCCGAGATCCGTTTTTAAATTTCTGAAAAGCAATTTTATTGTCCAAAAAAGGACACTTTTTGACCATGTTTGTACCCTCGGTTCCGATTGTTCTATTGAATAATTTTCGGAAATTTCGCCAAGGTAATGCTTTCTGGTACTTGTAAAATCGGTATGTCTCATAACATCCGAAATCACGCGACACTACTTCCCAAAAATTACAGTTGGAAAAATGTTGTTTGGACCATGAACTGTCGTTACAAAAAATGTCCCGGTCGATGGTCTGGTTACCGAAGCTCCCTCGGTTAGCCCAAAACGAATTGCCCGAAATCATATTTCCCCCAACCTTTTGACAATCGACTATACATCGATGTAAACGCTGCGTTTATAATTCGGTGGTTCTTACTACCCCGATTAAAGCCCTGAAATAAATCTCAACACAATTCCGGAAAAGGATATATGCCGTCCCGGATTCTTTTTTCACAACTCCCTATATCGGAACTCCTCTTACAATTTCACAAAACACCCCTCTAAAATTGGGTTCATTCCATAACAACTATAAAAATACTTCATTATGATGCAGCAAAAAATTTATTTTATTTATCCCGACGCCAAAACGCTCATCCAACTGTCCCGGCAGGTCGATCACTTAAACAAAAATGGCTTTAATGCGATTATCCTTTACAAAAACAGGCATTCCCTACATCTGCGGTTTGCAAACACCCTCCGAGTAGAATACAACACCTCCTTCTTTTTATTGATCAAGCAAAGTATCAAAACCGGTAAATGGTCCTCACTAAAAAGAGCAATCAACAGCAATATGCTGGTTATCCAACGTCTTATGACTTCTGAGCTCGGGATACGAATTGATATTGATTCCGGTAAATTCTATTATTGGCCTCAGAAAAAGAAGCGAATTGCTTTTAGAAAAATAAAAGAGTCGATTGTGCAGGTTTTAAACCTTCTGAAGTATCGGAATAGTATGCGCAAGTGGTCGTTGGTGCATATCGACTACAAATCGGAAGAGGAAGCGGTTCGAGTTAGGCGGGATAGCCCTATTTTTTTAAGCTTTGACTATTTCGAAGGCTTTGGCCTCTCTCCTCTCGAAGCTATGGCATGCGGTTGTATTCCTATTGCTTATGTCCGCAAAATGGAAAAAGATCCTAATACTTTCTACGACAAACAAGCGAAAGGCTCACAAGCGATTCTGGAAAAATACAGCCTTGAAAATGAAGAACAGGACATTGTTATCCCCTGGAATCAAATTACAAACCCTCAAGAATCCAACACGATAACACCCGGGCGGCAATCGATTTCCGCTATGCAATTACGTTCCATTTAACACCCGCAACAAGATGACAAACAACTATGATATTCTAATTGTAGGCTCCGGGCTTTTTGGAGCTGTCTTTGCCCACGAGGCAACTAAAATCGGCAAAAAGTGCCTTGTGATTGATAAAAGGCCGCATCAGGGAGGCAATGTCTATTGTGAAAAAATAGAAGACATTACAATCCACAAATACGGCGCCCATATTTTTCATACCAACGATAAATTTATCTGGGACTATGTAAATCAGTTTACCACCTTTAATCATTACATCAATAGTCCCGTAACCATTGCAAAAGGAAGACTGTACAACCTGCCTTTTAATATGAATACGTTCTACCAACTATGGGGTGCTATCACGCCCGAAGAAGCCCGGGCGAAAATTAACATTCAGATTGACCGGTATGGAGTTTCCAATCCGGAAAATCTGGAAGAACAGGCGCTTTCGTTAGTGGGCAAAGATATTTATGAAACTTTGATTAAAGAATATACCGAAAAGCAATGGGGACGCAAAGCGACAGAGCTACCGCCTTTTATCATTAAAAGACTTCCAATCCGCTATACGTTTAACAACAACTATTTTAACGATGCCTATCAGGGGATTCCCGTTGGGGGCTATAATAAAATAATCGACGGCTTACTCGAAGGGAGTGACGTTCGGTTAAACACTGACTTTTTCGACGACCGCGCTTATTTTGAATCGGTAGCCGATACGATTGTTTTTACCGGAAAAATCGACGAATACTTCGAGTATCAATTCGGCGAACTCGAATACCGTTCCCTGCGATTTGAAAATGAAATCATCAATAGCTCCAATTTCCAGGGGAATGCCGTTGTTAATTACAATGATACTTCCGTTCCTTTTACCCGTATCATCGAGCACAAACACTTCGAATTTGGCAAGCAACCGCAAACGGTTATCACCAAAGAATATCCGGAATCCTGGTCTTCAAAAAAAGAAGCCTTTTACCCTGTTAACGATAAAAGGAATCAGGCAATTTATAAGAAATATTACCTGAAGGCCAAGGAAACCAATGTCATTTTCGGTGGGCGACTTGCCGAATACAAATACTACGATATGCATCAGATCATTGCCTCAGCTATTAGAAAATTTAAAACCGAATATTGTGAAATTAGATAAAAACACAACGACTCTTTATCTGGTAGCCCCGGCAAATTTTGCTTCGGGCGGACCTTTTGTCATGCACCAGCTGGCATTTAAACTGATCTGTATGGGATTTAAGGCCAAAATGGTATATATCGGACAACAGGCGTCCGTAGATCCTGTACATGATTTTTACAAACGTTTTAGGATCCCTTATGCGAATAGGATAATCGATACCTCCGAAAATATCGCCATCTTTCCCGAAGTCTATACCGGAATGATTTATCAATATGAGAATATTCATAAAGTAATCTGGTGGCTAAGTGTCGACTTCTTTTTAGCGTCCACGACTCCCAAACCCTTTTCCTTAAAGCGTTTTCTGGGGCTAAAACCAACGGAACGGCAGTACGATTTTAAACCGGTTCCTTTACTTCATCACTGGGTGCAATCGCACTATGCCAGACATTTTCTGGAATCGAAAAATGTCACCGATATACATCATTTATCCGACTACCTAGATGCTATTTTTATCGATCGATTAAAGAAAAAATCGTTTTCCAACCAAAATAAAGGCAACAGGATTGTATATAATCCCAAAAAAGGATTTGATGTTACGCTCGAACTTATCCGAAAAACACCGCATCTCGAATGGGTTCCGATAGAAAACATCACCCCATCTCAGGTTCGGCAATTGTTTCTTAGCGCCAAAGTGTATATCGACTTTGGAAATCATCCCGGCAAAGACCGTATTCCAAGGGAAGCTGCAATGTGTGGCTGTATTATAGTTACAAACAGAAAAGGAAGTGCTAACTTTGCAGCAGATATTCCGATACCGGACAAATTTAAAATCGACTATAGTCCGGGTGAAGAACGTGATATTATCGGTCTGCTGGAACATTGTTTTACAGCATATGAAGAAGAAATCCGACATTTCGATAACTATCGCAAAAAAATTGAACAGGAAGAAACGGTTTTCAACAACGATTTAGCCAAAATAATGGCCACTTTTTTTGATTAAATCGTTAGGATCTTCCCGTAACCCTTGACAACAACTGTATAACTAAAATAAAAATGATTGCAGAAGAAATTCACAAAGCATACGAAGTGATCAAAAACGGAGGCATTATTCTATATCCCACCGATACCGTTTGGGGAATCGGTTGTGATGCAACCAATCCGGAAGCCGTAAAAAAAATATATGCGCTCAAGCAACGGGAAGAAAGTAAAAGCATGATTGTGTTGATGAATGGCGACCGTATGATGTATCAGGTTTTTAAAGATATCCCGGAAGTAGCCTGGCAAATTCTCGATTTATCCGAAAAGCCAACCACGCTGATATTGGATAATCCGCGAAATGTCGCTCCGAATATCATCGGTAAGGACAATACCTTGGGCATGCGGATCGTTAAAGAACCCTTTTGTTTTAAACTAATGGAACGAATGAAAGTACCGTTGGTTTCCACCTCGGCAAACATCAGTGGCGAACCTACCCCAAAATCGTTTAAAGAAATAAGCCCGGCAATTTTGCAAGGCGTCGACTATGTTGTAAATTTGCACCACGATAAAATTGGCGGTAAACCGTCGACTATCATAAAACTGTCTGGAAACAGTGAGGTAAAAATCATACGAAAATAAACAACTTAGCCCTGTAAACCGGAGCGACCATTAATGAAAAAACAAACTTCATATAAAGAGGCATTACAGTCAAAAATTTTTGAAATTATATCCAGTGCGGCAAAAGAACTGCAAGTCGATTCCTATGTTATTGGCGGATTTGTAAGGGATTTGATACTGGAACGCAATCATAAAAAAGACATCGATATCGTGGCCGTTGGCAGTGGCATCGAATTGGCTTTAAAAGTATCGCAACTGATCCCCCACAATCCAAAAGTACAGGTTTTTAAAAACTACGGTACCGCCATGCTTCGCTATGAAGACATGGATATCGAATTTGTAGGTGCCCGTAAAGAATCGTATCATTTCGACAGCCGAAATCCGGTTGTGGAAAATGGTACATTGGAAGATGATCAAAACCGCCGCGATTTTACAATTAATGCGCTGGCACTCTCTTTAAACGAAGCCAATTACGGCGAATTGGTGGATCCGTTTAACGGATTGACCGATATGGAAAACAAAAGTATTAAAACGCCGCTGGATCCGGATATAACCTATTCCGACGATCCGTTGCGTATGATGCGCGCCATCCGTTTTGCTTCCCAACTCAATTTTACAATCGAACCGGAATCACTGGCCTCCATTTCCCGTAACAAGGAACGGATCAACATTATTTCCGGAGAACGTATCGTCGAAGAATTAAACAAAATTCTATTGTCGGACAAACCTTCTGTGGGTTTCCTGCTTTTGTATCAAACCGGCTTACTCGATATCATTTTACCGGAATTAACCGCTTTAAATCAGGTGGAAGAAATCGAAGGCCATACGCATAAAAACAATTTTTACCATAGCTTGGAAGTGGTCGACAATATTTGCCCGAATACCGATGATGTATGGCTACGCTGGTCGGCTTTATTACACGATATCGGAAAAGCGCCGACAAAGCGTTTTAATAAAAAACAGGGATGGACGTTCCACGGACATGAATTTTTAGGCGGTAAGATGGTAAAGCGCATCTTCGAACGTTTGCATATGCCGTTAAATCACAAAATGAAATTCGTGCAGAAAATGGTTATGATGAGCTCCCGCCCCATTGTATTGGCGCAGGATATTGTGACCGATTCGGCTGTACGTCGTTTGGTTTTTGATGCCGGTGAGGATGTGGAAAACCTGATGACCTTGTGTGAAGCCGATATCACCACTAAAAACCCGTCGAAATTCCGAAAATACCATAACAATTTTAAAATCGTCCGACAAAAAATCGTGGAAGTGGAAGAGCGCGATCATGTTCGGAACTTTCAACCACCGATTACCGGAGAAGAGATCATGGCTATCTTTAACCTGAAACCTTCCCGTGAAATAGGCGTTTTAAAAGAAGCCATCAAAGAAGCCATCCTCGAAGGAGAAATCCCGAACGAATACCAGCCGGCTTATGATTTTATGATGGAAAGAGCAGCAAAATTAGGATTAAAAAAGGCTACCGAATAACCTTCGGACCAAACATAAAAGCATATTAAAAATGAAAAAACATTTCACCACCATCGCCAAAACCGCTTTAGTATTAGTTTATTTAGTAATTGTAGCCGGAGCGCTGGTTCGTATGACCGGTTCCGGAATGGGTTGCCCCGATTGGCCGAAATGTTTTGGATATTATATCCCTCCTACCGATATCAAAGAATTGACCTGGAGCGAAAACCACGAATTTAAAAAAGGTCAGGTGATCATTAAAGACGAAAGTCTGTTGGTTGCCAAAGATGATTTCACCACCGGAACGGAATTTGACGCTTCCCATTGGAAAAAATACACCAAACACGATTATGCTATTTTTAATGCTTCACATACCTGGACCGAATATGGCAACCGACTCGTAGGTGCTTTGGCCGGTTTGGCGTGTTTCGTTATGGCTATTGCTTCTTTCTCACTGTGGAAACAAAGTAAAAAAATTACCCTATTGTCCTGGCTGGTTGTCTTTATGATGGGATTCCAGGCGTGGTTGGGCGCGACCGTGGTGTATTCGGTATTAAACCCGGTTAAAATCACCGTTCATATGGTAATGGCGCTGGTTATCGTTGCGGTAATCTTATATATCATCCGACTGGCCAAGCCGGTTTCGTCCGAAAAAATTGCCAATCCGCTATTTTTAACCATACTGTGGGTTTCACTTGGATTGACCTTAATTCAGGTGGTTTTAGGAACGCAGGTACGTCAATTTGTAGACGAACAGGTAAAATCCGGAATCGGAAATGAAACCCTGTGGTTAAGTAAACCGGAAGTGAGTTTTTACTTTCACCGTACGTTTTCCGTAGTGGTCTTTTTATCCAGTTTATTTCTGTATTTACGCAACAAACGACTGGGCTTGGGCTTTTCGAAAATCAACTGGGTGATGCTTATATTAGCCTTGGAAATCGCCTCCGGAATTGCGATGTATTATCTGCATTTTCCATTCGGAAGTCAGACGATTCACCTGGTGCTGGCATCCATTTTATTCGGAGTACAGTTTTATATGATTCTGGAAGCCCGAAAAAACAAAGCGGTATAAAAAATGGATCCTAACCGATCCATTCTTTAAAATCACTAACCCTTTCACGGCTCACAATGACCTCATCGCCTTTATAGGTTGGCAAAACGACTTTTAGCCTGGAGTTGCTATAGAGTACAATTTCTTTTATGGCGCGCATCGGAATGATAAACTTACGGCTGACGCGGTAGAAATCTTTCGGATCCAATTCGGTTTCCAACAGTTCCAGCGTCTGATCCAGTAAATAATCGCGGTTATCGGTCGTATGGACATAGGTGCCTTTGTTTTCGCTATAAAAACATTCGACCTCCTCGATCGGAATTACTTTTAACTGCTGACCGATTTTTACGGTAAATCGCTTTTTATACGATTTATCCACCGGATTGACAAGCATTCTTTTAATCGTTTCAAAATCCAACGCCAATTGTTGCGGTTCCGGATTTCGTTGTCGGTATTTGTTTAGCGCTACTTCCAGATCGTCTTCGTCTATCGGTTTTAACAGGTAATCAATACTGTTTAATTTAAAGGCTTTTAAGGCATATTCGTCGTAGGCCGTGGTAAAAATAACCGCACTTTGGATATCGATTTGTTCAAAGATTTCGAACGAAAGTCCGTCGGAAAGCTGGATATCCAGAAAAATAAGATCCGGATGCGGATGGGTTTGAAACCATTGTAAAGCCTCTTCTACCGAATGCAACATCGTATGTACCTGTAATCCTAACTTTTCAACTTTTCGCTGTAATAATCGCGCGGCCGGTTTTTCGTCTTCTATAATTATAATATTCATCGTATTCGTATTCCTATTTTGTGATTATTCCCATTTTTCCTTTTTCTCTTTGTCCATAAACTCTTTGATTTTGCGCGCTTCCCAGTCGCGTCCAAAGAAAAAATCGTATCCAAAAACCCGTAGTCCGTGTACAAACAATCCGAGTCCCCAACATATCGCGGTAAAGAAGTTTTTAAACTGAAAATAACTTTCGCCTTCTTTTAAATCCCGAAAGTTTAAAAATACGATAAACAGGTTTACCAATATATATACCGTCAAGTGCGTATAAAACCCTTTGATTCGTTTGACTCTTCTGGCAGCTTCTTCATAGCGACTATCGCTACTGTATTGCTCTTCCCATGATTTGTATTTGCGGCGCATCTTAATTCCAGTTTTGTTTTTGTTTGCTTTTTTCTTCTTCTTCTAAAAATTCTTTCATCTTACGGGCTTCCCAGTCACGTCCCAAAAAGGGCATGTAATTGAAAACTTTCATCCCGTGCAAAGCGACTCCGATTCCCCATCCTAACATCGGATAAAAAAACCACAAATGCTCCGGTGACGTCAACAGGTTGATCGCTAACAGCGTTAGATTTACAGCGATATAAGCCGTTAAATTTCCGTAAAAACCTTTGATCTCCTCTACCCTTTTCTTGGCGATACGGTAGCGTTCTTCTTCGTTATAATTGCGTTCCATGCTTGTTTTTTTTACTTCCAGTTCTTTTTACTGTCGTTATCCTGTTTTTCCATCAATTCCCGAATCTTGCGTTCTTCCCAGCTGGCGCCATATCCTAAAACGCTAAATCCGTGCATAAAAAGGCCCATTCCCCATCCCAACATCGGAAACCAAAACCATTGGAATCCCGGTGAAAAATACAGATTGATAAATACCAGCGACGGAATCACCACGCAATATGAGGTCAGGTTCCCATAAAAACCTTTTAAGGCTTCCACTTTCTTTTTGGCTCTGAAATAAGCCGTATCATCATGTTGTTCATACGTTTCCATAATACCAATTTGTTTGGTTAACATCGGTAAGGCTACCGTAAATTTTGTTTCGCTTTGTTCAATTGCTACCCTGCGTTCGGTGAGGATGGCATATCGGTCGATGATGTTTTGTAAACCTACGCCCTGTCGGTCTTTTAAAACTTCCTTTTTCTGCAGGTCGTTTTCGACCACCAGGTTGTTGTTTTGTTCAAATATGCGAATGTGTAGCGGTTTTTGTTCACTTACAATGTTGTGTTTGATCGTATTTTCCAATAACAATTGCAACGATAACGGCACTACTTTGGCATCGGGATTTTGCAAGGTTGTTGGATGTTCGTAGTAAATACTATTCTCAAACCGCATTTTTAAAAGATTCATATACGTTTTGGCAAAAGCCAGTTCCTCTTCCACACTCACCAGCTCTTTGTCTTTTTGTTCCAGTACATAGCGGTATATTTTCGATAAAGAAGACGTGAAACGTTGGGCGTTATCCGGATTTTCTTCAATCAACGAACTCAATACATTCAGACTGTTAAACAGGAAATGCGGATCGATCTGATTCTTTAAACTTTCAAATTTTGCCGAGGCCGTTCCGGCGATGATCTTTTGCTGCTTAAATCGGTTTTCCTGATAGGCTCTATAAAAATAGATCATATGCAGAATCAGCGTAATGATAAAGGTAATGATGATCGCTGTTAAATAATTCCCTGGATTTTCTTTTGCTAAAAATGCCTGAAATGTCAATCCGTTAAATTGTATTTCTTCAAAAGCCCGTAATAAAAAAATTACCGCTATAGAAACCACAAAGGAGCTTAAAAAACCAATGATCACTCTTTTCAAAGCAAAACGATCTTTTGTAAATATGCGGTCAAGCACCACGAAAACAGCCATGTTTGCCATATATAACGCCACTGTATAGAGCATGGTAAACTCAACATTCAGCCAGAAAGCGTTGTTAATCGGCAGCGGGTTTCCATTAATCCATCGCAGTAAAAGCAATACTACAATGATGGCTGTTCCAATACCTATGGCTCGTAAAAAATGTCTCAGGTAAAAGTTCATTTTATTTTTGGTTTATTCGTGGCTATTCGCCGGTTTGTTTTATTTGGTGTTGCAATTTTTTAGCACTTCCTGCGCTCTGTCCAATCCCCAGTTTGGATGAAAAGGCGATTCTGGTTTAAAAGTAGCAAAAAGTTCAATTGATTTCGCAACTTGCGCACACATTGGTTTGGTGTCTTTTCCGAAAAATTTGGCTCCTCCAATTTCAAATTCGGCTTTCGAAAACACGACTCTCGGATTGTTGGGTGCCAAGGCTAGTGCTTTATAATATTGTTCCATTGTTTTTCCGGTGTATTTCATTCCGTTCGATTGCGGATCGTATACAATCCAGGCGGTGTAAATCAATCCTTGAACAACCAATAATTCCGGGTTGTTCGGGCTGATCATATTGGCGTCGTTTTCGGCCTGTTGTGCTTTTTCCAATAAAGCTGAAACTTTGTCGCGGTTGGCGGGAACAAAAGCTTCCGTTGTGTTGATCAATGCTACGTAGTAGTTCGGTAGCCAGTTTTCTTTTTCCACTAAAGCGATGCGTTCAAAAAGGGCTGCCGCTTCGGTAGGTTTTCCTTCTCCCCACAAACCAAGGGCTTTTTTCATTCCTTGTTCGTATTGGGTTTGCGAAAATGCCATATGGCAGATAAATAAGGCTAATGCGGTGATAATTCGTGTCATGGTGATTGATTTTTTAGTTGGTTTATTGATTTTTTTTTTGATGATTGAAACGTTGTTCATTATTTATAGTCCAAAGGTATTTTGACCGGAGCGACTTTAAAATTAATACTGACTCAATTGTCGTTTTTAAGGGATGAATTGTTATAAGTTATCCAATTGGTTGGATTTCTTATCCTGACTGATGGTCCAGAAAAACCCGACGAAGAAAAAACGGTCGGCTGGCTGTCCTATCGCCTGACGTTGAAATTGTCCGTTTAAGTCCGGTGAATTGGCATATTGGTAGCCAAAAACATTGTTGTTTCCCAATACGTTCGACATGGAGAAGTACAGTATTTTTTGTTGCGACAGTAAATACGCCCAGCTTAAACTTAGACTGTTATAACTTTTTGTTTTTCCGTTCATAAACAGGGTTTCATTCGGATTGTTATACGGTCGGCCGGTTGCAAAACTGTTGGTCACACTCAACTGCGAACGCAAATCACTAATCCAGTATTTCCCCACTACCGAAAGCGTATGGTTGGCTACAAAACTCGGAGCGACTTTATCGGTATAGTTTTTATAATCCCTTTTACTGTCGATATACGAATACGACAACCAGTATTCCAGATTTTTAACCGTTTTATTATCGCGCCAGAAAAGATCAAATCCTTGTGCATATCCGCTACCGTTGTTGGTATAAATACTGTTGTATTGCGGTGTATCGGTGTTGTATTTTACCAGATCCTCGTAGTTTTTATAGTACAATTCGGCACGTAAGGTTCTTCCATTTGGGTTATAGCTATAGTTTAGAATATAATGTGACGTTTTTTCCGGTTCGAAATTCGAGGTGTATTTTAGGTAATCCTGTTTTGGCAATTGATGGAAATCGCCGTAGGCAAACGATAACTGTCCGTTTTTATTGGTTCGGTAGGCCAATGAAACCCGTGGTTCTAAAGTCGTTTTTTCCAATAAGGCGCTATACATACTGCGAACACCTGCTTTTAAGGCAAAATCCGAGGACAATAAAATATCTGTTTCAGCATATACGGCCCCAATGTTACTGATATAACCGGATTGGAAAAGATTGCTATCCTGTTGGTACTTTTCGCTAAAATCGGTCGTAAAATAATCCCCTCCAAATGTTAGTTTTATCCCGTCTGAAAACTTTTTAAGTAGTTTTAGTTTCAAATGAGCGGCATTTTCACGATCGCGAAGTGCATTGGCATTCAGATCCGTTTTCGTCAAACTGTAACCATAACCTAGTCCGGTTTGTAGTGTCCAATTGGCTCCGAAATTCCCTTTATAGGACGCATTCATATACAAATTGTTATTGTCGGTAGCCACGCGGATCGGATTTTCGTAATTGATATCTTTCTGATTCAAATCGAAATTGGCATAATCGAAGGCGGTGTAAAACTTGAATAAACCACTTTTAAATTGTCGGCGGAAAACCATTTCTCCCGACATGGATTGGTACGGTTTGTTCCAATCCACATTTTGTTTGATCAATTTTTGATACGGCTCCAGATTCAGGTACGACATATTGATACTAAAAGAGCCGTTGTCCCATTTCTGCGTATTTCCGACACCCGCACCAACGCTCATCACAGAGACATCAGTTTTTTCCTGATCCGGTTCGGCAATCGTATTCAATAACAAAACACTGGATAAAGCATCGCCATATTCGGCCGAATAGCCTCCGGTTGAAAACGAAATCCCACTAAACAAAAAAGGAGAAAAACGACCTCGGGTTGGTAAGTTATTCGCGGTTGCGCCATACGGTTGTGCCACACGAATACCGTCGATATAGGTTTGTGTTTCATCCGATTCGCCACCGCGTACAAACAAACGTCCGCTTTCGCCTACAATCTGCGCACCCGGAAGGGTTTGCAAAGCCCCGATGATGTTTCCGGCCGAACCCGCTGTGGTTACAATATCCAAAGGTTTTAAAACCGACGCTTTCGAATTGCCTCCCGCCTGGAATGTTCCTACCGAAATCACCACGTTGTCCAACGCATTGGCGCTATTTTTTAAATGAAACGACTTCGATTGGTAGTTTTCCACAACGATGGTTTCGCGAATGGTTTCATACATCAGGAAACTGATCACTAAAACCTGGTTTCCTTTGGTATCGGTTGTAAAAGAAAAAGCACCATCGGCTCCGGACGCAGCACCGTCGTAGGTCCCTTCTATAAATACGTTGGCGCCATCTAAGGGTTTTCCTTTCTGATCGACCACTTTTCCGGAAATCGTTGTTTGCGCCTGAAAGGTCATCCAACATAAAAAACTACAAATTGTAAGTATCGTTTTCATCATTTTTGTTTTTTGATAGACCAAAGTTGCGATTGTCGACGGTCATTTTATAAAAAAGAATACCGAACTGTAGTTTTCTTAGGATGAATTGTAATTTATTTAAAAGCGGTGCTTTTCTTTTGTTTCAAAATGGCGTAAATTAGCAGGAATCCAAGTTATTATCGTATGAATATTGAAGCACTACAAATTCTATGCTCCTCGTTTCCGGGTGTGACGGAGGACATTAAATGGGGAAACGATTTGTGTTTCCTGATTGCCAATAAAATGTTTTGCGTGATCGGTCTCGATAGTACGCCACTAACGGTTTCGTTTAAAACGACCGAAGACGATTTTGATCTGTTAACCGCCCGGTCCAACATAAAACCGGCACCGTATATGGCGCGGTACAAATGGGTACTGGTAGAAGACAGTTCCGTATTAACGCCCAAAGAATGGGAACATTATATCGGACAATCCTACCACATGATCAAAGGAAAACTGCCGGCAAAAGTGCAAGCATCCCTATAATTCAAAAAAACAAATCCATGAAAATCCCAGAACACTACCTGCCGGTGATGCCGTATATCATAACCGATCAGGCGGAAGCTTTCCTTGATTTTACCAAAAAAGTACTGGGCGCCCGGGAACAACTTATCGTTCCCGGCGAAGGCAATCGGACCATTATGCATGGGGAAATCCGGATTGGAGATGCTGTGATCATGTTCGCCCAAAAACCAGACAATTACGACAGTCGTTCCTGTGGGATGTTTATTTATGTCGAAAACGTAGATACCGTTTACCAAAACGCGCTCGAACACCATGCGGTTTCTCTAATGCTCCCTATCCGACAGGATTACGGCTATACCGCTGGTTTTGAAGATCCTTTTGGCAACCAATGGTGGATCGTCACACCGTAATTTTAACGTTTTTATACCGTTTTTTAGCATTTCAATAGTTATTTTTGCATAACAAATTTTGCATTCCTATTCCCCCCGAAATGAAAAAAACAACCCGGATCAAAAAGAACCATCGTCTGATTGTTCTTCAAAAGTTGATCATCACATCTGCCGTTATCGGTTTTTTAAGCGCCTTGCTTGGAAATACACTAAAAAAAATAACGGAACACTATGAAGCTATTTTCTTTACACTGGCGCAACAACACTGGCTATTGTACCTATTGTTCCCCGTATTGGGATTTTCCATCATTTATTTTTTAAGGCAGACATTATTCCGCAAAAAGGAAAATAAAGGTATCAAGGAAATTTACGAGAGTACGGAATCTAAAAATAAAAACCTGCCGGCCTATAAAGTAAGCTCTCATTTCCTGAATGGGTTGATCACGGTTATTTTTGGTGGTTCAACTGGTATTGAAGTTTCAACCGTAGTCGCTTCGGCAGCTATTGGTTCGGTGGTGCAACAGAAAGAAAATCTGTTTAAACGCTATAAAACGGAATTGATTTGTGCCGGAATTGCATCTGGAATTACCGCGCTTTTTGGTAGTCCTCTTGCCGGATTGATTTTCGCCTATGAGGTAATTTCCCGAAAATGGTCGCGTTCGTTTCTGCTAACCAATGGCGTTGCCGTAGCCGTCGCTTTTGCATTTACCTATTTTGTCGACAATCAGCCGCTTTTTAATATCAATGTATTGCCTTGGCATTTGCATGCCCTTCCGTATATGATTCTCTTGGGAATGATCGCCGGAGTGAATGCCGTATATCTGAATCGATGTGTCTTGCTTTTTAAAAAGAAATTCGCCGAAATCAATCAGCATCATTTTCGTATTATCATAGGCGCCGGATTGGTTAGTCTTGCCTTGCTTGTTTTCCCGCAACTTTACGGCGAAGGCTATCACGCAGTAAAAGAACTTACGTTACAATCGGGTAATCTGAAACTTACCGTATCGCTAGCCGCGACATTGATTTTTGTGATTTTACTAAAACCAATTGTGACCTCATTAACATTGGTTTCCGGTGGCGATGGCGGTGTATTTGCTCCGAGTTTGTTTATCGGTGCGTTTTTAGGTTTACTGACCGCCTCGGTTCTAAATACGTTTTTCCACGCCAATGTACTGCCTATTAATTTTATGGTCATCGGAATGGCGGCGATGTTAAGTGCGAGCATCCACGCGCCATTTACCGCTTTATTTCTGGTATGTGAAGCGATTGGGGATTATACGTTGTTTTTCCCGATTCTGATGGTTTGTCTGGTATCGAAAACAACGGCCAAACTAATTTATCCGTATACTGTTTACAGCTATTCCCGAGTTTAATATGCCTACTCCTAAAATCAAACGCAATTACCGTAAAGCCCGCTATGTGCTTTACAAAGAAACCCTGGTCGACTATAAAGAGCATTTTTGGGCTTTCCTCGGATCGTTGGTTGGATTGGGAATTATTTCCTATTTGCAATACGGCTTGTTTACACCACAGGATTATACGTTTCTGATTGGCTCTTTTGGCGCGTCGTGCGTCTTGGTTTACGGCGTAATTCAAAGTCCGCTGGCACAACCGCGCAATCTGGTAGGCGGTCATCTTATTTCGGCACTGATTGGGGTTACGATACAAAAACTCATTCCGGATATTCTCTGGATTTCGGCACCTTTGGCGGTTTCTCTTTCGATTGTTTTGATGCAAATCACCAAAACACTTCATCCGCCTGGTGGCGCCACCGCGTTAATTGCAGTTACCGGTTCCCCTCAAATCAAAGAGCTCGGCTACTGGTATGTGGTTTCGCCGGTACTAACCGGTGCATTGGTACTGCTAATCGTGGCACTGATTTTTAACAATATGACTTCCAACCGACAGTATCCTACACATCCGAAGTTTACGCATTTTAAGAAAAGTATTATCCAACGTTTAAAACCCTAACATACAAAGTCCTGCTAAAAGTGCGAATTAATAACAAAATGATATCAATATTTTAATTACTCGTAAAATATTATAATTATAAGATTAATTTTCTTAGTATTGCAAAACAATATTAACTACCTTAAACTATGAAATACTTTAAATCTTTATTAGTTATCGTTGCATTATTCGCATTAAACACGATTTCAGCACAGTCCGTTACCGATAAATGGCCGGAAATGAGAAATTATCAGGATTTATTAACCAAAGTAACCCGTGACGCTCAGAAAGGGAATTTCACCCCGCTAAAAGGAAATGGCGAATCGCTGGTAGAATATGCAATAGCTATTGATGCTAACAAATTTCCGGAGCATGTAACCCGTACTTCCGGTTTAACGGAAAAGGTAGAAACACTACACAACGAAACCAAAAATTTAAATGACATCATCAACAGCAAAGGTTCTAATGATGCGATTTTAAAAGCTCTTGATAAAGTAAACAGTTCGTTCCAAACGGTATTAAATACAGTAAACGGAACGGCAAAAGCTAAAAGCGCTATACCAGCTCCAAAAGCTAAAAAATAATTCACTCAAGCCTGGTTTACACCAGGCTTTTTCTTTTTTATACTGCCATGTTATCGCTGAATAAAATCCACCACATTGCCATTATCTGTTCGAACTATACGGCTTCCAAACACTTTTACACCGAAATTTTAGGATTAACCATCCTTCAGGAAGTATACCGAAGCGAGCGCCAATCGTATAAACTGGATCTGGCGATTCACGGTAATTATTGTCTCGAACTTTTTTCTTTCCCCAATCCGCCGCAACGTCCTTCCCGACCAGAGGCTGCCGGATTACGCCATCTGGCTTTTGAAGTCGACGATATCGACGTCACTCACCACTATCTTTCCGAACGTAAAATCGAAACCGAAGCGATCCGTACCGACGAATATACCGGAAAACGTTTTTTCTTTATCGCCGATCCGGACGATCTTCCGATCGAATTCTACGAAAAGTAAACCATCCCTGCCGGAAACAACAGTAACGGGCCAAAGCATTTAACACACTTATTTTAAACACCTTACTAAACTTCAGCAAAAAATTATCAACACTAATTGGAATCAAAAGTATTAACCGTAACTTTGGCTTTTTAAAACAAATAAGGTTATGGTTTATAAATTTAGAGTTATACTCGACGCCGAAGAAGACATTTTCAGGGACATTGCCATTCTTGAAGAAGACACTTTGGAGGATTTACACAATGCTATCGTAAACGCTTTTGGCTTTGACGGAATGGAGATCGCTTCATTTTACACTTGCGATGACGAATGGACACAGGAAGACGAAATCCCGTTGTTTGATACCGGCGATGTTCCGGGTGAACAAAAAACCATGGCTGACTACCCACTTTCTTCTATTTTGGACGAAGACAGTACGAAGATCATCTATGTATACGATTTCCTTAATATGTGGACCTTTTTCGTGGAATTGGCCGCAGTGGAAGAACCTGAAAACGGGGTAACGTACCCGGATTTATTGTTTGCTCACGGGGAATTACCGGTAGATGCACCAACGAAAGATTTCAACAGTCCTATTGTATCGAGCGACGATATGTATGGAGAGTTTGAAGACGATTTCGACGAGGAAGATCTTGATATGTTCGACGGAGACGACAGTTTTAACGATTACGGTTTCGAAGAAAACTGGAACTAAATCGCTTTAAAAATACAACCACATCATTAATACATCCGGCATAAAAACCTGACTGTTTTTTAGTCGGATTTTTTTGCCACATCAATTATAACACCATGATAAACTTATTTAATACCCACATCGACAACCTTTCTATCCACAGAGTAGGAAATAAAAGCCGTAGTGAAGCGATCTTTCTTTCGGAAACACCTTATGGTCTGAACGATGAGATTATGCCTTTGTTAAAAGAGTATTTTTTCAAACCATTCCGCGAAAAAGAGGAAAATTACTTTCAGTTTGCACACGATGTGGATTTGGATTATAACGAAATGTACAATTTCTCAAATGAGATTTTTGCCAACCCCGGAAGCATTCACGATGTTTCTAAAAAGATAACCAAACACCTTTTCGAACAGTCCAACCATCCGCACATTAAAAATGGAGAGGTTTACGTAACCTACCTGACTAATGTTTCGATCGATAACAATGTGGTGGATGCTATCGGAATTTTTAAAAGTGAGTTAAAAGCCGATTTCCTTCAGTTTGAAGAAAAAGGCTCAACTCTGGAAATGATCCTGCAACAGGGAATCAACCTGAACAAACTGGACAAAGGTTGTTTGATTTTCAACTATAAAAAAGAAGAAGGCTATAAAATTTTAACGATCGACAGTAACCGTTACGATGCGCGTTACTGGTTGGAGCATTTCCTATCAGTAGATGCCTTCCAGGACGAAAACTTTATGACCAAAAAATACCTGAAATTCTGCCAGGATTTCGCCAAAGAAGTAGTATTACCGGCCGAAGATAAAAAAGAAGAGGTGATGTTTATGAACCGTTCGGTAAATTATTTTGCTAAAAACGACGAGTTCGAAGAAACCAACTTCCTAAATGAGGTAATCGACAATCCGGATTTGATTTCCGAATTCAAAAACTATAAAGTTGACAAAGGAGAGAAATACAGCATTGAAGACCTGACCAACTTCCCGATTGCCAATGCGGCGGTTTCGGATGCCCGTAAAAAAATGAAGAACATCATCGAACTGGATACCAACATTCAGATCAAACTGGACTTTATCAACCCGGAAAGTGCCGAAAAATTCGTAGAAAAAGGCTGGGACGAAGAAAAACAAATGTATTACTACTTAGTATACTTCAACAAAGAACAAAAAAGCTAATACCCATACAAAGCGGCTGTTTCGAAAGAACAGCCGCTTTTTTTTACACCGTCACTACCTGACCGGTTTTAAAAACCGGTCAGGTAGTGCCTTTCCTGTTTTTTTTATTCCAAGCGATAACAAGATTCGGTTTTTTACGTTCATTAGCGTATCTTTATAACATCAAGTACCGATTATTCCTGATAAATGTTACAAAAAATTGCTGCTTTTCTGGTTTTATTTCTCGTTCTCGCATCCCATGGATATGCGCAGGACACCAAAACCAAAGTCGATTCGTCAAAAGTAATTTATCAGAACATCGAAAAATTTTCCAAAAAGAAGAAATTCACGAGTTTTATTCACCGACTCATTTTCCGACCGACGCGAAGTGTAACCACACCAAAAAAGGAGATCAAAAACGCGCCGCCACCCAAAGCACCCTCCTATTTACCGTTTGAAGGAAAAGTAATCCGCAATATCAAAATCGAAACACTCGATCCGTTTGGGTATTCCGTTACCGACGAAAATGAGGCACCGCGAAAATGGATCGAACGGTTTGGAAACCGGATTCACGTGCGCACTAAAAACTGGACGGTGCGCAACTTATTGCTTTTTAAAAAAAATGAAACGGTCGATTCGCTAAAAATGCGGGAGTCCGAACGTCTGATCCGTCGCCAACGTTATGTGCGTAGTGTGATCGTAAAACCCGTTCCCACCACAAGTCCCGATTCGGTCGACGTGGTCATCCGCGTACTCGACTCCTGGAGTTTCGTGCCAACAGGAGCCATTTCCAGTTCGCAAAGTAATCTGGAGCTTACCGAACGTAACTTTCTGGGATTAGGACATGAATTCGAAAATAATTTCAAACAACGTTTTTCCGATAATAAAAGCGCCTATAGTGCCAAATATACGATTCCAAATATCCGGAATACCTATATCAATACCACGCTACGCTACGAATACGGACTGGAAGACGATTATATTAAAGGTTTTGCCGTAGAACGCGGTTTCTTTTCACCTTTAACCCGATGGGCCGGCGGATATGGTTTTGAGCAAAACTTCCATAAGGAAGAATTTAAAGACGGTACTTTAGATGACGAAGGCAATCCAAATAAGGTTTCCCAAAACTTTAAAGCCGAAGGGCAAAATATATGGGCCGGTCATGCCTTCCGCATTTTTAAAGGCCGTTCGGAAGATAACCGGGTAACCAATCTGGTAACCACCGCCCGTTATTACAATCTGAAGTTTATCGAAAAACCCGCAGCAACATACGATTCTATCAATTTCTTTTCGAATACCCAGTTGTATCTGGCCAGTATCGGAATCACGACCCGTAGTTTCGTTCAGGAGCGGTTTTTATTCAACTACGGTATTATCGAAGACGTGCCGGTGGGTCGGGTGTATTCCATTACTGCCGGAATTCACCATAAAAATCAGTTAAAACGCTTGTATTTAGGTGGCCGACTCACTTCCGGTGATTATTATAATTTCGGATTTTTAGGAACTTCCGTCGAATGGGGGGCCTATTTTAACGGTTCAACTACCGAACAGACCGTATTTCGTTTTGAACTTAATTACTTTACCAAACTGATTGAAATCGGCAGCTGGAAATTCCGCCAGTTTATAAAACCCGAACTGATTATTGGTAGTCATCGCTTGCCTACAGAACGGGATTTATTGACCTTATCCGGTACAAATGGCATTCAGGGCTTTGATACCGTCGATCTCTATGGTAGTCGGAGATGGCAGTTTACGGTACAAACCCAATCCTATATGCCGGGAAGTTGGTACGGTTTCCGTTTTAGTCCGTTTGCCAACTTTTCCTTCGGGATGTTGGGAGACGAAAACCATTTATTTTCCACCCGACTCTATTCTAAATTTGGTCTGGGAGTGCTGATCAGTAATGATTACCTGGTTTTTAACAGCTTCCAACTATCGTTTGCCTTTTACCCTACCATTCCCGGAAATGGCGATAACATTTTTAAGACGAACTCCTTTAAAAACACCGATTTCGGTTTGCAAAATTTCCAGATGGGGAATCCAACCGTCGTACCATACCAATAATTTTATTTTTGTCGTAACAAATCGATTGGTGAGTCGTCATATATTTTATCAATCAAAAAATTATACTTTGGAAACAATCCTTACTATTCAAAATTTAGATAAAAGGTTCGGAAATGTACATGCCGTAAAAAATGTGTCTTTCGAGATCAAAAAAGGAAATGTATATGGCATTTTAGGTCCGAACGGTAGTGGAAAATCCACTACATTGGGTATTATCCTGAATGTGGTGAACAAAACCTCCGGAAATTATACCTGGTTCGACGGCAAACTAGACACCCATCATGCGCTGAAAAAAGTTGGCGCCATTATCGAGCGTCCCAATTTCTATCCGTATTTAACCGCTGAGGAAAACCTAAAACTGGTATGCAAAATCAAAGGTGTTACCTATGATAAAGTACAGGAAAAACTGGAAGTTGTAGGTCTTTACGAACGAAAAGACAGCAAATTCAGGACTTTTTCGTTAGGAATGAAACAACGTCTGGCCATTGCCTCGGCACTTTTAAACGATCCGGAAATCCTTATTCTGGACGAACCAACCAACGGATTGGATCCGCAGGGAATTCGTCAGATCCGCGATATCATCCGGCATATTGCTTCATTAGGTACCACAATTTTATTGGCTTCCCACCTGTTAGACGAAGTCGAAAAAGTATGCTCGCATGTGGTCGTACTTCGCAAAGGCGAAATCCTGTATACCGGTACCGTTGATGGTATTATTTCGAACGAAGGCTTTTTTGAATTGCAGTCCGACAATCACGAAATTCTAAAATCGGCGCTAGAAAACCTTAATGCTATTGATAAAATTGAAGAAGAAGAAGGCAAATTGCTGGTCTACCTCAAAACGCCATTGGAAGCTTCGGAACTCAATCGTTTTCTGTTTCAGCACAATATTGTCCTGAATCATCTGGTAAAACGCAAACACAGTCTCGAAGAACAGTTTTTACAATTAACCAGCAAACAGTAATCCGCATCAATCTCAATCGCACCTTATGAAACGTCTTATAGAAATCGAACTTCAAAAACTATGGAAAAACAGAGCCAGTAAAGTACTGATCCTTTCCTATTTTATTTTATTATCGTTTATCGCCTTAATCGCAGCCATCAAATTCGAATTTGGAAATTTCAGACTGCATATTGCCGAACAAGGCATCTTTAATTTCCCTTTTATCTGGCATTTTAATACCTGGATTGCGGCCATTTTTAAACTTTTTCTGGCCATTGTAATCGTTTCCATGATGGCAAATGAATACAGCTACGGTACGTTAAAACAAAACCTCATCGATGGTTTGAGTAAAAAAGAATTTATCCAGTCTAAATTCCTGACGGTATTGCTTTTTGCTCTTGGATCGACTGTTTTTGTATTTATCATGTCGCTTATTTTAGGCTATAGTTATTCGTCCTATAACGAATTTGGTATTGTCTTTTCGGATATGGAATATCTATTCGCCTACTTCCTGAAATTAACCGCTTTTTTCTCGTTCTGTTTGTTATTGGGTATCCTGGTAAAACGTTCGGCATTTGCGCTTGGTTTCCTACTATTATGGAGCATTTTAGAAAACATTGCCATCGGATTAATGCGCTGGAAGTTTTTTAAAGATACGGATATCTACCAACAAGTAAGTCAGTTTTTTCCTTTGGAATCGATGGGTAATCTAATCAAAGAGCCTTTCACCCGACTTTCTGTAATCAAGAATTTGAGCAGTACCATTAGTGGTCAGGACATGGCAAAAGACTATAGTGTACATTTTGGTGACGTAACAATCGTGCTGATCTGGACCGTTATTTTTATGTTAATATCGTATAAAATTCTGAAAAAACGAGATTTGTAGTATCTTTGCAGGCATTATGCAGGTACAGATCTCCCGTTTTTTTACAGCAATTTTATTGTTATTTTCCACAACAATATGGGCACAATACATACAGGTAACTGAGAATTTCACCGATGATCAACTCGTTCTCGACAAACTTTTCAACAGTTCTTGTGCACAGGTTTCCAATATTGCAATCAATGGATACACCTTTTCGGATGGCGCCAAAAGTTACGGTTATTTCCATGGTTATAATGGTTTTCCTTTTAACGACGGTGTAATTATCACCACTGGAAAAGCCATATCGGCAGTAGGCCCGAATTCTTCTATCCTTAGTGAAGGACCTGCCAGCTGGCTCGGCGATCCGGATTTGGAACAGGCTATTAACGAACACAATACGATTAATGCCACTATTTTGGAGTTTGATTTTGTACCGATTTCCAATAAAATGAGCTTTGACTACGTCTTTGCATCCGAACAATACTTAACCAATCCGAGTGCTAACCAATGTAATTACTCGGATGGTTTTGCTTTTTTATTACGCGAAGCGACAACCCCACAATATCAAAACCTGGCGGTAGTACCGGGAACCAATATTCCGGTGAAAGTAACCACCGTTCGCGGACCGGGAACCATTTGTCCGCAGGCAAATCCACAGTATTTTGGTGGCTTTAATGATGTGAACAGCCCGACCAATTACAACGGTCAGACGCAAACTTTACGAGCGGAGGCAACCGTTACGCCCGGTGTGACCTATCATATCAAAATGGTTATTGCCGATCAGGGGAATCAATATTACGATTCGGCGATTTTCCTAAAAGGTGGTAGTTTTAATATTGCGACCGATTTAGGTCCGGACCGACTTATTGCTACCGGAAATCCATTATGTCCCGGAAGTAATTATCCATTGGATGCAACGGTAACGGGGAATAATGTAAGCTATCAGTGGTTTGATGCTAACGGTGCCATTACCGGTGCCACCAATCCGATTTATAATGTAACCGCTGCGGGAACCTACCGTGTGGAAACCACCATTACTTCGGCTGGCGGAAGTTGTACCTCCAGTAGCCAAGTCACTATCGAATATGCTCCGGTAACGGCAAACGACGCTACTTTGATTCAATGTACGGCTCCAAGCGGACCAACAAAATTTAATCTGACACTTGCCAATCCTACCATTACTGCTGGAGGCACTAATCTTAGTGTGGCTTTTTATCCAACATTAGCCAATGCTCAGGCACAAACCAATCTGATCACCAATCCGGACGACTACTCATACAACAATAGCAATACCGTTGTTGCCCGTGTTGAAAACCAGTACGGTTGTGTGGATTATGCAACGGTAACCCTTCAGATTGTAAACAATACCATTACTCCAATTGGTCCACAAAGCGAATGTGATAACGATGGCGACGGTAAAGCCAATTTCGATCTGAATGCGATGACAGCCCTATTTACCGGCCTACCGGCAGGCGCTACGGTTCAGTATTTCGCTTCTGCAAACGATGCGCTTTTATTAGTCAACCCTTTAAGTTCTCCATATAATACTACTAGTACTACGATTTATGCCCGCGTGGTAAACGGTTCCGATTGCTACGGCATTGCTCCCGTTTCGTTGGTTGTAAACAATTTTAACGGTTCGAATATTCAGGACGAAACCAAAATCATTTGTCCGAATACCTTAGTATCTCTTTATGCTCCGGCAGGATTTACCTACGAATGGAATAACGATCCGACGCAAACCGGCCAGCATATTACTGTGGCTCAAGCAGGTACCTTTAGCGTAAAAATTACCAATTCCGACGGTTGTTTCGTGGTCAAAACCTTTACCGTAGTTGCTTCGGCACCGGCTACCATCCTATCGGTTGCGGTAGACGATTTTCAATCCGGACAAAACACTGCTACGGTAAACTATCAGGGAATTGGCGATTACGAATTTTCGCTCGACGGTGTTCATTTCCAATCATCGCCTACTTTTACCAATCTGGATTCCGGTGAATACACCGTAACGGTAAAAGACAAAAAAGAATGTGGTATCACGACCAAAACCTTTTTCGTATTGGATTATCCGCGTTTTTTCACACCTAACGGTGATGGCTATAACGATGTATGGCGCATTCCGTACCTCAACCGTTATCCCACTGCACAGGTGGCTATTTTTGACCGCTTCGGAAAACTGCTTTACTTTTTTAAAGGAAACGGCAGTGGCTGGAATGGAAAATACAACGGCCGCGACTTACCTTCAACCGATTATTGGTTTACGGTAACGTTTGACAGCGGAAGAGTTATCAAAGGACATTTTTCAATGTTGCGATAAAATTGGTTTTTGAATCAAAAGTTTTTATACTTTTAATTGATTTTTAATTCTGATACTATGCTCCATTTGAATTTCTCCCCTTTTCCGATTCTGGAAACAGAGCGCCTGCGATTGCGTCAAATTGTTGAAACAGATGCCGAACAGATGTTCGAACTTCGTTCCAATCCCGAAACGATGCAATATATCCCGCGGGAGTTACCCAAAACGATCGACGATGCCATTGCGCATATCAATTATATGAATGACCTACGGTTGAACAACGAATGTGTTAACTGGGGCATTACTTTTAAAGAAGACGATATTCTAATTGGTCTTATCGGTTACTTCCGACCAAAACCGGAAAACCACCGTGCCGAAATCGGTTATATGTTGTCACCCGATTATCATGGAAAAGGAATCATGCAGGAAGCTTTGGTAAGAGCCATTGACTATGGTTTTAACGAAATGAAACTGCATTCCATCGAAGCCATTACTGCTCCGGAAAATTATGCTTCTTGGAAGTTACTCGAAAAAAACAACTTTATCCGCGAAGCACATTTTAAAGAAGATACCTACTGGAACGGTCAATATCTGGATAGTTATGTGTATTCTTTACTCAATAAAAAATAAAAAACTTTATACCTGACAGGTTTTGGAAACCTGTCAGGTATGAATAAAAAAGGGCTGCCTGTTTTACACCGGCAACCCTTTTTATTTAATACGATTTAGATTATTGCACCGCTAGCTGTGCATTGATATTTCCATGTCCGAAATCGCCATTTTTAGTCGGATAAAACGTTGATGACTGTTTCATTTTAGTCAACACCTGATCGCGTGTCCAACCCGGGTTTTTAGCCCAAACCAACGCTGCAATACCCGCTGTTGTCGCTGTCGCCACCGACGATCCGCCTACGTAATTCGCCTGATTGTTGTAGTAGCTCAATACCGGAACATTATTATTCGTTCCTGCTCGTTCCATTACGATCGTAAAATCAATTTTACCGCCTTTATGGCACACATCACATTCCTGGAATGTTGTTCCTTCTTTAACACCGGTTACGGCAACCGCTTCGCTCATCGAAGCCGGGAAAATCACACCGGCAAAATTGGTAAAGCTAGTAGATGTTCCACCAGCACAGAAAATCAGTTTTCCTTTGCTATAAGCATATCGTACCCCATCTTCAATTTTTCCAACCGAAATGATATGTCCCATCGACATCGAAATGATCTTAACATTGTTGTTATTTCCTAAAGCGGTAAAAGCCAACTTCACTCCTTCCTGCTCATGATAACCGTCCAAAACCACATTAGAAGCCGCTCTATAGGTAATCAGACTGGCATTATAGGCCACACCCACCGGTAATCCGCTGTTATTTCTTGGTGCGGTTGCCACTGATGCCATACTGGTTCCGTGTCCGCATTGATCATCCGGACCATCAAATCCTGACGACCATGGCCAGATCGAATCCACATAAACACCAAAACGTTGTACGGTTCTACCGGATGAAGCTCCCGAATTAAAACTGGTTCCCATCAGACTTTGTTGAGGCGACAACCCGGTGTCGACAACCCCAATGGTTATCCCGCTTCCGGTACTGTAATTCCAGGCACCCGGAATATTGTGTTTATAGAAATTCCACGGCACACGAGCATTCGGCGTCACCGTCGTATAATCGGCTGTCGAAATCGTAGCCGATGAAAAACCGCATCCTGAGCTGGAACTTACTTCCGGTCCGTAAACCGGACGCGCATCGATGGTATCGAAATAACGGTAATCGGCCGGTTCGATATAACGAATATTTTGTTCTTTTAATAACGCTTCCAATGTTTCGCGCTTTTTAATCACCACATCCATATTATTCAAATCATTATCCTCATTGAAAATCACATCTTTTTCGGATGCTTTTTCAGATGCCAGGATAATACTTTTCAAACGGGCTTTAATTTCACGTCCTTTCCCGGATTTGTGACTGTCGAAATCGTCGGCATTCACGCCATATCCAATGGTAACGGCGTTATTTCCGCGGATAATGGCACTCCATAACATCTGATAGCCAGCATCTTTCCAATGAAACGATCCTTTTTCATTACTGATTTGATCAATTCGGGAATTGATCACTGCTTTCGACAGGGTATCTTTTTGAAATAACTCCTGCCCGGATTGGTTGGCACCCGAATAGCGATCTTCATCTTTAGAACAGGCCGAAAAAAGCACCACACTCAGCAGTGCCACTACAACATAATTTTTTTTCATTATTTAACTGTTTTTGGGATTACATTTTCTAAAAATAACAATATTTTTAACACAAAAACAAAATATTTATAACAAAAATATTCAAAAACAACAATAAAAAACAACAAACCCTTACTACTACTGGTTTTGTAAAATAATGTTACCTTTAAGCACTAAAGATGCTAAAATGAAAAATTTACTATTTATTTTTTTCCTGATCATGGCACAGGTATTCCACGCACAAGAAGTTACGACCTCCTATTTTTTAATCCGTCATGCCGAAAAAGCCGATTCGTCAAAAGACACCAATCTGTCTGAAAAAGGTCTCGAGCGTGCTGCAAACTGGGATCGTATTTTACAAAATATTCCTTTTGATGCCGTCTATGCCACCATATACAAGCGCACCCAACAAACCGCTCTGCCAACTGCCAACCGAAATCATAAGAACATCATCGTATACAATCATAAAGAGCTCGACGTTCTGAAATTTAAAAAGGAAACCTTAGGAAAAAATGTGCTCATTGTGGGACATAGCAATTCCATTCCCGGTTTTGTCAACGCGTTGATTGGTCAGTCGAAATACAAAGAAATAGACGAAAGTGTATTCGGAAACTTATACCTCGTCGTGATTAAAGGTGATAACGTTACCGATTATTTGCTACAGTTTTAAACGAGAAAAAGGTTGCCAATTGGCAACCTTTCTTATCAAAAAACCACTAAACCATGGACTAGAATTTCATTCCAACCCCTAACCCTAATAACCATGGATTTATTTTAACATCCGCCGGGATACTCAAGCCATCGGCTAAATTGGAAGCATCCACAGTGACATCTGTTTTCAAGAATAATCGTTTTACATCGGCATTGATAAAGAACTTATCAGTCACCATAAGGTCAAAACCTGCCTGAACTGCATAACCTAATGCGTTGTCGTATTTGACATCTTTCACCGTATTTCCGGCTTTTACATCATAAAAGAAGGTGTAATTTAGTCCGGCACCCACATACGGTTTAAACACCTTTTCGTTCATTGGATAAAAATGGTACTGTGCCATCAATGTCGGTGGCAATAAACGTACGGAACCCAAATCGACATTCGCTTTTGTTGGTCCGCCCACCGCAGAAATATCAGAACCTACCGTATGTACATCGTGTTTGGATGTTCCCAGAATCAATTCCACTGCGAAATTTTTGGTAAAAAAATACGAGAAATCCAGTTCCGGAATAATTGTATTCGAAATCGAAGCATCACCACCTATGGTACTGATATCGGCACTTTCGTTCGGCACCACACCGACACCCCGTACGCGAACCTGCCATCTTTTGAAATCTTCGGTTTTATATTTTGTCTGCATTTCTTGTGCCTGCATTACATTCGCACCAAAAAACAATACCATTGCTGCTAATAAGGTTACTTTTTTCATCATTTAATCGGTTAATTATTACAGGACAAAAGTAGCCGCATAATTACGCGTAAAAACTGATAAAAATCATAGTACAAAAACTTTTTCATCAGTAATTGGAATGACAAAATTTTTACGATTCGCTTTTTGTTCTTACATTTGCCGTCCTATGCAAAAAACAGTTAACATACTTAACAAGAGAGCGAAATTCGATTATGAGATACTCGAAAAGTATACCGCGGGAATCGTATTAACCGGAACGGAGATCAAATCGATTCGCCTGGGAAAAGCCTCTATAGCCGAGAGTTTCTGCGAATTCCACGGCCATGAACTGTTTGTGATCAACTCGCATATTGAAGAATACCTGTACGGTACACACTACAACCATAAAGCCAAAAGCGAGCGAAAGCTACTGATGAACAAAAAAGAACTGAAAAGTCTTTTAAAAAGCATGCAGAACAAAGGGCTTACCATTATTCCACTTCGCTTGTTCACCAACGAAAAAGGATTGGCCAAACTGGACATCGCGCTTTGCCGTGGTAAGAAAAACTTCGACAAACGAGAGACTATCAAAGACCGTGACAACAAACGCGATCTGGATCGTATCAAAAAAGTACACTAAAATTATCGCTTAAAAATGTTTTAAGTCTGCTGATTTATGACTAAAATTGTCATGAAATAGTCTGAAACATGAAAGATCTACTTAAAAACGCCCGCGAACAAAAAGGACTTAAAACCCGCGAAGTGGCGCAGATGCTTCATATCGATCAGGCGTTGATCAGTAAATTCGAAAACGGCCAGCGTAAACCCACACGCGAGCAACTCGTTAAACTGGCTACCTTACTCGAAGTCGATTTCGACACCTTGTTGGTCAACTGGCTTAAAGAGAAGATTCTCTATGAAGTCGGTCAGGATGAATTGGCTTTAAAAGCAATACAAATGGCCGAAGAGGAACTCAAACGCAACGCTTTTACCAAAACGTATTCCATTCCGGCAGCGCTGCAAATCCTATTACACGAGATCGACAATCTAAAGGAAAAAGTAACGCGCTTCCGGTCGTTCGAAACCGAAACGATTAGACAAACCCTAGCATTGGAGTATATCTTTTGTAGTAATCAACTGGATGGAGCGGCTTTTTCACTGGACGAAACCCGTGCGGTAATTCAGAAAGGCGAAACCATTTCCGGGAAAAGCATGCGGGAACACCTCGAAGCGATCAACCATCAGGAAGCGATCCGTTACCTCGAAAGTCTTCCGGAAAAGAATAGTTTTATCGCCGAAAAAGAGATCTTCACCCTTCACAATCTGATTGTACGCGGTATTGCGCCCGACGAATCCGGAAAGTACCGAAGTACAGACGCAATTCCAAACAACAGTTCCAATACGCTTCCACGCGCCAACACTATTCCGAAATTGATGGACGATCTGTTTTTATGGTACGAAACCAATAAAAACAAATTGCATCCGGTGATTCTGGCCGGTGAAATCCTTGCGCAGTTTTGTTCTATACAGGCATTTACACATGGAAATAATAAAGTCGCCCGCTTGGTCATGCATTCCATCTTACGCCAACACGGCTATGTTTATACGTTGATCAAAGGTGATGACGCATCCCGAATACTGTTTGAAAATGCACTTAACGAAGCTCATACGTCCCAAAATAAAGAAAAGCTGCTGCTACTCGTAGCGCAGGCCGAAAAGGAAAGTCTGGAACGTTACCTTAACCTGTTGGTACATCAATAAAAAAACGCCCGACGAGTCGGGCGCTTTCATTAGTTTTTATCTTCCAATAAAGGGACGAATCGGAAGTCGCCAAATTCGTGTTTTTCAAATTGTGTTTCGTTTTTACGGATCAGTAAGGTCATCACCTGAACGTCTTCACCCAATGGAATAACCAATCGGCCGCCCACTTTAAGTTGTGCCATAAGCGGTTGCGGAATAAACGGTGCGCCGGCCGTAACGATAATACTATCGAAAGGGGCAAAATTGGGCAACCCTTTATAACCATCGCCAAAAGACAATTGTTTCGGGCGAATTCCTAATTTCGGCAATAATAAGGACGTGCTTTTAAACAGTTCGTTTTGGCGTTCCACACTGTACACCTTTGCGCCCATCATACATAAAACAGCGGTTTGATAGCCCGAACCCGTTCCGATTTCCAGCACTTTGTCGTCTTTTTTCACCTGTAATAATTCCGATTGGAAAGCCACCGTATAGGGTTGCGAAATCGTCTGCCCGGCTCCGATCGGAAAGGCCTTATCCTGGTAGGCAAAATCTTCAAATCCCGAATTTAAAAACAGATGTCTCGGGATTTTTTTAATGGCTTCCAATACATTTCTGTCCGTAATACCTTTTTGTTGTAGTACGGTTACCAGCTGATTTCGAAGTCCTTGGTGTTTGGCAGTATCTCTCACTTTTATGGCAATTATTAAAGGGTAAAAATAACAAACAAATTTACAATTTGAAATCCATCCCCGGAAATTATTAACACGATCCGCATCATAAAAAAATACCCGAACTTTTAAATTTGAAATAGAAGTTTTTACGTCGAAATCCTTTATTTTTGTTGAAAATAGATGCTCATGCTAAAAGTTGGCGTATTAGGTGCCGGCCACCTTGGAAAAATACATTTACGATTACTCAATCAATCTGAAAAATATGAATTAGTAGGATTTTATGACCCGAATACCGATAATGCCGAAAAAGTGGCTCAGGAGTTTGGTTACCGCAAATTCGACTCGATCACGGCGCTGATTCAGGCGGTGGACGTGGTTGATATTGTAACGCCTACCCTTTCCCATTTCGATTGTGCCAAAGAGGCCATCGAAAACGGAAAACACATATTCCTTGAAAAACCCATTGCGAATACTGTAGAAGAAGCGCGTGAAATCATAGCCTTGGCCGCCAAACATCAGGTTAAAGGTCAGGTGGGTCATGTGGAACGTTTTAATCCGGCTTTTAAAGCGGTAAAAGACAAAATCGAAAATCCGATGTTTATCGAAACGCATCGATTGGCCGAATTTAATCCGCGTGGTACCGATGTTCCGGTAGTGTTGGATTTGATGATTCACGATATCGACGCGATTCTAAGTGTGGTACAATCCAAAGTAAAAAATATCAGCGCCAGCGGTGTTTCGGTGATCAGTGATTCTCCGGATATTGCCAACGCCCGAATCGAGTTCGAAAACGGTTGTGTGGCCAATGTAACCTCCAGTCGGATTTCGATGAAAAGCATGCGTAAAGCGCGCTTTTTCCAGAAAGATGCCTATATTTCGGTGGATTACCTTGACAAAATCTGCGAAGTGGTGAAAATGAAAGACGCTCCGGAAGTACCGGGTGATTTCGATATGATCCTTCAAAATGCCGAAGGTGTCAAAAAACAAATCTATTACGATAATCCAAGTGTAGAACAAAACAATGCGATTCTGGACGAACTGGAGACATTTGCCGATGCGATCAACAACAATACAACGCCAATTGTAACGTTGGAAGACGGAACAGAAGCACTTCGGGTAGCACATCAGATTATCGACTGTTTTAAAAAATAAGCATGATCCAAAGGATACTTCAGGATACGGAAACACTGGTACATTTCGCAATCATCTGCGGACTGACACTGCTATTCTCGTATTTTGCCAATGTGTATCTGAAACGGTTAATCGTCAAAAAATCCAATATATTGGACAGCGATCCGACGAATTATGTTTTTTTTAAACATTTTGCGACCGCTATCATCTATCTTTTCGGATTTGGATGGGCATTGCTCACCTTACCGATTGCCAAAACCTATGGTCATTCGTTACTCGCCGGTGCCGGTGTCACCACCTTAATCGCCGGATTTGCCTCGCAACAGGCGCTGAGTAATATCGTGGGCGGTATTTTTATTCTGATTTTCAAACCATTTCGTGTAAACGATTATATCGAATTTCAAGGCAAATCGGGACGTGTATTGGAAGTAAACCTACACGACACCATTATTCTGGACGACACCCAAAACAGGATCATCATCCCGAATACGTTACTATCAAACGGAATCATAACAAACATTAAAAAACAACCATAAAATGAAAAACATAGCTGTAATCGGAGCCGGAACAATGGGCAACGGAATTGCGCATACTTTTGCACAAAGCGGTTTTAAAGTATTATTAATCGATATTTCCGAAAAATCATTGGAAAAAGGAATGGCAACTATCGTTGGTAACCTGGATCGTATGATTGCCAAAGGAACCATTACCGAAGCCGATAAAAAAGCAACTATCGAAAACATCATCACCTATACCGACATTGCAGACGGTGTCGTAAATGCCGACTTAGTAGTAGAAGCAGCTACGGAAAATGTGACGTTAAAACTAAACATCTTCAAACAACTGAGTGAGGTTTGTAACGAAAATACCATTTTGGCTTCCAACACCTCTTCTATTTCCATTACGCAAATTGCTTCTGTGGTGAAAAACCCGGCACGTGTTATCGGAATGCACTTTATGAACCCGGTGCCAATTATGAAACTGGTAGAAATTATCCGCGGTTATAACACGACAGACGAAGTTACTAAAACCATCATGGACTTGTCTGTAAAACTGGGTAAAACTCCTGTAGAAGTAAACGATTATCCTGGATTCGTAGCCAACCGTATTTTAATGCCGATGATCAACGAATCTATCGAAACCTTATACAATGGTGTAGCCGGAGTATCCGAAATCGATACGGTTATGAAACTGGGAATGGCACATCCGATGGGACCATTACAATTAGCCGATTTTATCGGATTGGACGTTTGTCTTTCGATACTGAATGTAATGTACGACGGCTTTAAAAATCCAAAATACGCCCCATGCCCATTATTGGTAAACATGGTAATGGCTGGAAAACTGGGTGTTAAATCCGGTGAAGGTTTCTACGATTATTCCGAAAGCAAAAAAGCAGAGAAAGTAGCGAAAATGTTCGCTTAATCATACGTATACCCGATTGGCAATTGGTAATTTCGGTTATCAATTGCCAATTTTAATTTCGATTCAATGGCTCTAATACAACCTTTTAAAGCGGTTCATCCTACGGCAGACAAAGTAAGTCTGGTCACTTCCCGTTCGTACGACGATTACGGGGCGACCGAACTTGCCGCCTATCTGGAGTTTAATCCGTTTTCCTTTTTACATATCTTAAATCCGGCCTATGTAAACCAGCAAAAAATCGGTTTTGACAAACGGTTTAAAGCGGTGGCGCATAAATATGCCGATTTTAAACGGGACGGAATCCTGGTTCAGGAAGAAAAGGCTGTATTGTATCTGTACCAGATCGAATCCAAAAACCATACGTTTATCGGAATCCTGGCCGGAACCTCCATCAAGGATTATCAGGATAACGTGATCAAAAAACACGAAGACACCCTACAATATCGGGTAGATTTATTTAAAGATTATTTGCATCAAACCGGTTTTAATACCGAACCTGTTTTGATCACCTACAACAGCAATACCGCTTTAAGCGAATGGATCACCACTAAATCGCAGGAACGTCCGTTATTGGATTTTTCTACGACCAATAAAGAAAAACATACACTTTGGAAGATTTCAGACGAAAAAGAAATCCAATGGTTACAGGAACAATTTAAAGGCATTGGCGATTTGTATATTGCCGACGGCCACCATCGTTCGGCATCGGCAGAATTATTATACGAACAGGACAAAAATTCCGGGAATCAGAATCTCGATTATTTTATGAGTTATCTGATTGCCGATACCAATGTAAAAATATACGAATACAACCGATTAATTCGCGATCTAAATGGTTTTACCAAAGATGAATTTATCAAAAAACTGGCCGATAATTTTGTGATCAAAAGCAAAAAACAAGAATTGTGGAAACCACGGCATAAATTTGAGTTCGGGATGTATCTGGATAACGGTTTTTATTCTTTAAAACTTAAAGAAGAAAACTTTATCTTTGATGATGCCCTGTCCGGGTTAGATGCTCAGATTCTTTACAAAACGGTTTTACAACCGATACTGGGTATTGAAGATTTGCGAACGGACGACAGAATTGCATATGTTCCTGGTACCAAATCCATTACAACCATCAAAGAAAAGGTGGATAATGGCGAATTTGAAGTCGGTTTTATGCTCTTCCCGATCAATATTAAAGAAATTAAGGATCTGGCCGATGCCAATTTGATCATGCCTCCAAAAAGCACGTTTATCGAACCGAAATTCAGAAGCGGACTTGTGGTTTATGAAATCTAATTTTTGGCAAAAACAGTAATGACGCTATGACAATACGTGAAAATCTTACGACAATAAAAACAAGCTTACCGGAACAGGTTACATTGGTAGCCGTTTCCAAAACCAAACCCGTTTCCGATTTAATGGAAGCTTATGATGCCGGTCAGCGTATTTTCGGGGAAAACAAGATTCAGGAAATGACCGACAAATGGGAACAAATGCCTAAGGATATCCAATGGCATATGATTGGCCATGTTCAGACGAATAAAGTGAAATATATGGCACCTTATGTGAGCCTTATTCACGGGGTGGACAGTTTTAAATTACTACAGGAAATTGACAAACAGGCCCAAAAAAACAACCGGGTGATCGATTGCCTGCTTCAGATCTATATTGCCGAAGAAGAAAGCAAATTCGGATTGGATGAAAACGAATTAAAAACCTTGCTAACTTCCGATGCGTTGCAGGAGCTGAAAAACATCCGAATTACCGGATTAATGGGGATGGCAACCTTTACCGATAGTAAAGCACAAATTAAAAAAGAATTTAGCCGTTTAAAAGCTATCTTTGACACGTATAAAAATAATAAAACCCAAACTACTGACCTTTCCATTTTATCTATGGGCATGTCGGGCGATTATGCAATTGCGATCGACTGCGGCAGTACAATGGTACGGATCGGAAGCAGTATTTTTGGCTCCCGCTAACCGCGAATTTTAAAACTTAGACACAGAATTGTACGCTATACTCGACATAGAAACGACAGGAGGGCAATATAACGAAGAAGGCATTACCGAAATAGCCATCTATCGTTTCGACGGCCATGAGGTGGTCGACCAGTTTATTAGCCTGGTTAACCCGGAAATTCCCATACAACCGTTTGTAGTTAAACTAACCGGTATTAATAATGCCATGTTGCGTTCGGCTCCTAAATTTTATGAAGTCGCCAAGCGTATCATCGAAATTACACAGGATTGTATTATCGTAGCCCACAATGCGGCTTTCGATTATCGCGTGCTGCGTATGGAATTCCGCCGATTGGGCTATGAATTCAACCGGAATACCCTTTGTACCGTGGAGTTGTCCAAAAAACTAATTCCCGACCAGCCTTCCTATAGTCTTGGAAAACTGGTTCGCAGTCTTGGTATTCCAATCGCCGACCGTCACCGTGCGACCGGCGATGCTATGGCTACGGTTAAGCTGTTCAAAATGCTTTTGTCCAAGGATCTTAAAAAGGAAATCGTCACGACTTTTATCAAAAAGGAGATCAAATCCGGGATGTCGCCAAAATTACTGGACATCGTAGAAGGGATACCATCCAAAACCGGAATTTACTATATCCATCGCGAAGACGGAACGATTATTTATATCGGCAAAAGCAAAAACATCAAAAAACGGGTAAATCAGCATTTTACAGGAACTTCCCGTAAGGCTAAAAAAATACAAAACGAGGTCTACGCCATCACTTTCGAGGAAACCGGCAGCGAATTGATTGCCCTTTTAAAAGAAAGCGAAGAAATCAAAATCAACAAGCCGATTTACAACCGGGCACAGCGCAAAACCATCTTTCCATGGGCGTTGTATGCCGAGAAAGATAGTGACGGTTATCTAAGCCTCCGTCTGGCTAAAGCCGATGGTCGCAAAAAAGAGATCACCTCGTTTGTAACCGTTGTAGAAGGTAAAAATTTCCTCCATAAGATTACCGCCGAATACCAGCTGTGTCAGAAAATAAACGGTTTATACGACACCAAAAAAGGCTGTTTTCAATACGACATCAAACAATGTAACGGCGCCTGTATTGGCAAGGAAAGCCCAGCAGAATATAACGTGCGTGTACAGGATTTTATCGACAACTATCAGTTTCAAAACCAGAATATGGTGATTGTAGATCGCGGTCGCAGTATCGACGAACGAACGGCCATATTAGTGGAAAATGGCATCTACAAAGGCTATTGTTTTTACGACCTGAATTATCAGATCAATAATATTGACATTTTGAAAAAAATCATTATCCCAATGGAAAACAACCGGGATACCCGCAATATTATTCAGAATTACCTGCGGAAGAAAAAAGTCAGCAAAGTAGTAACGTTTTAACACCAAACCGTTATGAGAGCTTTAAAAACCAAGTACGATCTTTTTAAGCAGAAAACCTATATCGTAATTTACGGCTCCAATACATTTGCCGGACGACTATTCGATTTGACCTTACTGGGCGTTATTTTACTGAGCGTCCTACTGGTTATGCTCGAATCGATCGAAAAACTCGATGCAAAGTACCATACATTTATTGTGGTTTCGGAGTGGATTATAACGGTTTTTTTCAGTATTGAGTACGTCCTGCGGATTATTTCCAACAAGCGGCCGTTACAATATGTTTTTAGCTTTTACGGTATCGTGGACCTTATTTCCATCTTACCGATGTATTTGTCCTTTTTTATCCCCGGGTCGCGAATGCTGTCTGTCATCAGAGCCTTACGACTACTCCGTTTGTTTGGTATTCTGAACCTGGTCCATTTTACCGGTCAGGAATCCCAGTTAAAACTGGCCATCAAAGCCAGTCGAACCAAAATCATCGTATTTATTTACTTTATATTGGTAGTTTCCATTTTACTCGGTGCCATCATGTATGTTATCGAAGGGCCGGAAAGTGGCTTTACCAGTATTCCGGTGAGCATTTATTGGTGTATCGTTACCCTGACAACGGTAGGTTATGGCGACATCGCACCCGTAACAACCTTGGGGCAGATTATTGCGGCTTTTATTATGATCATGGGGTACGGAATCATCGCGGTTCCCACAGGTATTGTAACCGCCGAATTTGCCAATGCCAAACGAAATACCCCGGATATGGACGGAAAACGCAAATGCCCGTCCTGTACGACCATTATATATAACGAAGACTCCAGATATTGCCATCATTGTGGCGAAAAATTAACAAATGGCTAATTATTTGATCACCATTATAGGCCCGACCGCTATCGGCAAAACGGCTTTAAGCATTGCACTCGCCAAACATTTTAAGTGTGATATCCTTTCCTGCGACAGTCGGCAGTTTTTTAAAGAAATGACCATCGGTACTGCGGTTCCGTCTGATGTGGAACAAGCCGCTGCACCGCATCATTTTATCCAGCATATTTCGGTTTTTGATCCGTATACGGTGGGCGATTTTGAAAGAGATGCTACAGCCAAACTCGACGAACTCTTTTCTAAAAATAAGGTTCAGATTATGGTGGGTGGTTCCGGGTTGTATGTTGATGCCATTTTAAAGGGTTTTGATGACTTTCCGGACATTGATCCATCGGTACGGGAAAACATTCGGGAAAACTACGAAAACAGCGGTATTACCTACCTTCAGGAGGAACTCGCCCGACTCGATCCGGAGTATTTCCAGAAAATCAGTGTTGAAAATCCGCAAACCCTGCAAAATCCACAGCGGATGATGCGCTTTGTGGAAGTGAGTCTTGGTAGCGGAAAACCGTATTCGTCGTTTCTGAATCAGAAAAAAAATACGCGAAATTTTATTCCGATCGTGATCGCATTGGAAGCCGAACGCGAGGTGATGTACGACCGAATCAATCGCCGTGTGGACCTGATGCGGGACGCCGGTTTGCTCGAAGAAGCACAGCGTCTTTATCCCAATAAAACGTTAAACGCCTTACAAACCGTCGGTTATCGGGAATTATTTAGTTATTTTGACGGTGATTGCACACTCGATTTTGCCATCGAAGAAATTAAAAAGAACACGCGACGCTTTGCCAAACGGCAGCTTACCTGGTTTAAACGTACCGAAAATGCGCAATGGTTCGATTATACTACTCCGGTCCCGCAAATTATCGCGTATGCGGATCAACAAATCCAAAATAAATAAAAATGCCTATATCCCCTGATTTTACTTCCGTTTACGAACATGAATGGGAAATTAACTTTACGCAATGTACCCCTTTCGGTTACCTGAAATATGTCGATTTGTGTAATATACTACAATTAACAGCTGCGGAACACTCCATTCACGGCGGGCTGAGTTTTAACGATATGCAACAACACGACCAGGCCTGGGTTTTGAGTCGTATTCGCGTTGAAATAACCGACGTACTTCCCAAATGGATGGACAAGGTAACAGTTAAAACCTGGATCGAAGACCTACAAGGTTCGCGTTCGATTCGTAATATCGAAATGCATTTGAATGGAAAAAAAGTTGCCGGAGCGTCCACTTTTTGGGCGGTTTTTAACACCAAGCTACGCAAAGCCGAGGCGTTGGCGTTACCACACGAACATTTTGAAAAATATCCGGAATGGCATGCCACCGAACAGCACTTTTCTAAAATTAATGTTACTCGTGACACGGAAACGGTTGCGACCCGAAAGGTGGCATTGTCGGATCTTGACATCGTGAATCACGTAAACAATGTAAAATACCTGGAATGGTGTTTGGACACGCTCGATGCGAAAGCCGTTTTAAAACAGGAAATCAAAAGCTTTGAAATGAATTTTTTACGGGAATTAAACCTGAACGACGAAATCGTCATCCATAAAGCACCGGAAGCTAAACCGGCTTATTTTTCGGTTTCTAAAGCCGATAAAACCTGTTTTGCGTTGCAATTGGATTGGAAATAACACCTGATTACACCTGACAGGTTTTAAAAACCTGTCAGGTGTAATCAGGTGTAAAAAAGAAGCGCCCCGATTGGAATCGGGGCGCTTCTTTTTTTCTAAGTAGCTTGGGTGCTTTTTATTCTGTAACTTTATTTTTGATTACCAAACGGAAACCTTCTCCGTGGATGTTTAGGATTTCAACATCCTCATCCTGTTTCAGGTATTTACGCAATTTGGCGATATAAACGTCCATACTTCTTGAGGTGAAGTAGTTATCGTCTCTCCAGATTTTGGTTAATGCTAATTCTCTTGGCATCAAATCGTTTTCATGTAACGCCAACATTTTCAGCAATTCATTTTCTTTTGGCGACAATTTAATCGGCTCCTCATTTTGGAACGATAAGAAACGTAATTTGGAATTCAGGTGGAATTTACCAATCTGGAATTCAAATTTTGTATTATCTGTTTTTACTTCAGACGCTTTACGCTGGATGATCGCTTTGATCTTCATCAATAAAACTTCCGAATCAAAAGGTTTGTTCAAATAATCATCAGCACCTACTTTATAACCTTTTAAAACGTCTTCTTTCATTGATTTTGCCGTTAAGAAGATAATCGGCACTTCTTTATTTTTTTCGCGGATTTCTCTCGCTAAGGTATAACCATCTTTGTAAGGCATCATTACGTCCAAAATACATAAATCGAAGTTGTCTTTTTTGAATTTTTCGAAACCTTCCATTCCGTTTTTGGCTAAAGTAACTTCAAAATCATTTATTAAAAGGTAATCTTTGAGCACTGCTCCAAAGTTGGGGTCATCTTCTACTAAAAGAATTTTTTTGTTAGTCGTATCCATATCATTAATTTATTAGTGGCATTTTGATAATGAAGGTACTTCCTTTTCCCTTCTCGCTTTCAACGAATATCTGACCGTTATGGTCTTCTATAATTCGCTTCACATAGGCTAATCCAAGCCCGTGTCCTTTTACGTTGTGCAAATCGCCGGTATGTTCCCGGTAAAACTTCTCAAAAATTCTTTTTTGAGCCACTTTACTCATTCCCGCTCCGTGATCTTTTACTTTTATCAGTATAAAATCTTTGACATTTTCTGTTGTCACGTCAATTATCGGTGCTTCCGGTGAATATTTTATCGCGTTGTCCAATATGTTAACCATTACATTCGTAAAATGCACATCGTTTAACAATATCGTAGTTCTTTTGGCATGCAGATGTTCTTTAATGATCCCGCCGCGGTCTTCTACGATCAGGTTCACATGCTCCATAGCATCTTCAATTATCGTATGAACATCTGTTGGTTCTTTACTGATTTCCAGTTCCCGTTTTTCAAGTTTGGAAATCCGCAGTACATTTTCTACCTGAGCGTGCATTCGTTTGTTCTCATCCCGTATCATTTGCAGGTAGCGTTGTACTTTTTCTTTATCATCAATGATTTTTGGGTTTTTAATCGCATCCAAAGCCAGGTTGATCGTGGCAATAGGCGTTTTAAACTCATGGGTCATGTTATTGATAAAGTCGGTTTTGATCTCAGAAATCTGTTTTTGTCGTATCAACTGGTTAAGTGCGCTAAAATAAGCAACAATAATGACCAGTGTAAAGATGATAGAAAGCGTGGTTATCCCGATCAATGATGAAAAAAGGAATTTATTTTTCTGCGGAAAGCTCAACAATAGCTGGTATTTGCTTTGTCCTTCGTTATCCGGAAACACCGGAATACTGTAGGTTGAGTTTTTATCGTAATTAAAATTTTCCGATTTCACCTTGGTCGCCAACATATTGCTGTAAATTCCAAACTCAAATGGCGTATTCACACCGTACTGACTGAGTTCGTTTTGCAACATATTGTGCAATTTCTCTTTCGAAACACGTTCCTGAATCGGTTTTAAACCTACGATATCCTTAAAATAGATCTCAAACTGGGCTTTATCCAGGATATCGAGATTTCCTTCTTTTTCGATCGTTACGTCAGGCATGGGTGCTTTCTGAAAAGTTGCGGCATTATCGACCACATTTCCATTATAGATTTCTGTTTTTCGTTTCGCTACGAAACTTTTGAGCGAAACGGAGTCAGATCTTTTATCAAAGAACGAACGGTTTAAATTGTAATCTTCTAAAACGATGGTATTGGAGTAAATGATTTGCTCGTTGGTTTTCGGATCGCGTTTTACATAAAAATACTCCAACAAATCGCTTTGTCGCGGTACTTTCCCGATACTATCCTTTAACTTGTTGAACTTTTCATAGAACTCAAAGTACTCCTGTTGTTGTAGTTTATTCGCTACACTTCCGATAACCTGTTGCACATGGTACTTGAATTGTTCTTCGTTGTTCTTGTAGGAAGTATTAATCCAGAATAATTGTACCAGAATAATACCCACCAAAGACAGGCTCATCAGGATTATCAATAAGAGGAATCTCGTTTTATTCATCAAAACAAAATTAACATTTTAACATTTATTCCTTAAAAACATTAACCAAAGATTAACATCTTAGTCAGTTTTTACATTTTATTCAATTCTTTAAGAATAAAATCCACTTCTTTTAAAGAAACGGCCAAATCGGTGTTGTCTATTATATAATCGCTAAATTCTGCTTTCTTTTCATCACTCCACTGGTTTTTCATCCGGTCGACAACCTGTTCGCGACTTACGTTATCCCTTTGCATAACCCGTTCAATACGAATATCTTGCGGAGCCGTCACCAGTATTATTTTGTCGCAATCTTTATAACTCCCACTCTCAAATAAAATTGCAGCCTCTTTAACAACAAAACTGCTTTTTTCATTATCTTTTAACCATTTATCGAAATTTTCCTTAACAGCAGGATGTATGATTTCATTCAATTTTTTTAATAAATTAGGTGAAGAAAACACCAATTCTGCAATTTTTTTGCGATTTAATTTTTCATTTTCTACCACATTCTCATCAAAAATCGATCGGACTTTATTTACAATTTCAGGATTGTCCATTATTTTTCTCGCCTGATCATCAGCTATATAAACCGGAACACCTTTCGAATGGATATATTCAGCGATAGTCGACTTCCCACTTCCGATCCCGCCGGTGAGTCCCACAATTTTTGTCATGTCCTATTTTTTAAAAAATAATTCCGGAAATGCCTTTTCCGGTTGTTTTTTTAGTACAGTTATCCTAAAAAATGATTTTAAAAAGCCCATTCCATAGCCATAAAATTGAATTATTGCAGCGATAACAGCTAAAAATCCAATTTTCAAACTCGCATTTTCAATGATTCCCGACAGGAATAAAATCGCAAAATATAAAGCATAACACTGAAAAAGCAACGGAATTCCAAAAGCATAAAGCGCTATCGCTACCAAAAATCCAAGGCAAAACAAGGAGGGAAACCAAAAGGTTATCTTCCGGTATTTTGGATACCAGGAATCCAATATCGGCCTTGCTTTTCCAAATTTATTGACCTGTTTATAGAATTTACTCCAATCGATACGTCGTTTATGATATACATACGAATCTTTGTACAATCTGGTTTCAAATCCCATTTCCCACAGTCGGATGGACAAATCCGGGTCTTCTCCCGGGTGAATGTTTCCAAATCCTCCTGAGGCTTCAAATGCTTTTTTAGACAAGCCCATATTAAAGCTACGCGGCTGGAATTTGCCTATTTTTTCAGAACCGCCACGAATCCCTCCTGTAGTCAGGAATGCTGTCATCGTAAAATTAATCGCCTTTTGGATATCGGAAAAAGAATCCAATGCATTATCGGGTCCGCCAAAACAATCGACATAGTCTTTTTGTAGGTTATTGGCTATGGAAGTTACATAATTTTCCGGTAAAATGCAATCGGAATCCAAAATAATAAAATATTGACCGATGGCTTTCCGCATTCCGTAGTTACGGGAATCGCCCGGTCCGGAGTTGGGTTTGTTATAATAGGAAATAAATAGTTTGCTTTTAAATGCGTCTACGACCGTTTCACACGGAATTGTAGAACCATCTTCCACTATTACCACTTCGAAGTCTTCGTTATAATCTTGTCGCGTTAAACTTTGCAACAGTTCTTCAATTTCATCCGGCCGGTTGTATACCGGAATTATCAAGGAAAAATACATGGGTTTCTTTTTTTAACAAAGATAAACTTTATAAAAAGAAAAAAACCACCTCAAAGAGATGGTTTTCACGCGTAATTATTTTTCCAATTACACTATTTTTTTATTCGCTCTTGTTTGTTAGTCCTTCTTCGAAAGCTTCCATCACCTCCTGGCTTACCCCCATATTGGAGAAACCTCCGTCGTGTAACAGGTTTTGTAGGGTTACTTTTTTAGTAAGATCCGAGAACATCATTACGGTATAGTTCGCACAATCTAAAGCAGACGCATTTCCTAGCGGCGACATTTTATCGGCGAAAGAAATAAACCCTCCGAAACCTTTTACCCCCTGACCGGCAGTCGTAGGTGTAGGCGATTGTGAAATAGTGTTTACACGCACTTTTTTGTCTCTTCCGAAGAAGTATCCGAAGCTACGTGCGATCGACTCTAAATAGGCTTTATTATCGGCCATATCGTTATAATCCGGGAATACACGTTGTGCCGCCATATAGGTCAAGGCTACGATACTTCCCCACTCGTTCATGGCGTCTTTTTTGTATAAAACCTGCATTACTTTATGAAAGGATACCGCAGATACGTCCCATCCTTTTTCTGTAAAATCATAATTCTGATTGGTATAATGGTTTCCTTTTCTCACATTTACAGACATCCCAATGGAGTGCAAAACGAAGTCAATCTTACCACCAAGGATTTCCATTGCCTTTTCTACCAGGTTTTCCAAATCTGCAACGGAAGTAGCATCGGCCGGAATTATCTGGGAACCTGTTTTTTCTGCTAACTGGTTGATCGTACCCATACGCATTGCAATCGGAGCATTGGACAACACAAATGTTCCCCCCTCTTCATGTACGCGCTCAGCCGTTTTCCAGGCGATTGAATTCTCATCTAACGCTCCAAAAATGATCCCTCTTTTTCCTTTTAATAAATTGTACATAGCTATGTTTTTAAGTAAATTTCAATTTTAATTTTTCAAAAATAGTCATTTTATCTTTCACCCTGTTCATATTCATCTTCATATTCTCAATAAACTGAGCGCCAAATCCATAGGAGGCGGCTTTTTTATAGGCTTCGTAGGCCGGAATCAGATTGAATTCCATTTCATAAATCCGCCCCATTTCGCTGTGATACGAGGCCTTATCCGCTCCTTCAAGTGTATTTAACGTTTCAGCAATATGTTCTTTGGCTTCTTCCAATCGTCCCAGGTCGACCAATACATAGGTGTAATTCAGATAGGCCGCCGGGTATTTCGGATCAAACCGCATCGCCAGTTTGTAGTGATAGATCCCTTTTTCGTGATTGCTCAGTTTGGTATAATAGATCCACCCCAGGTGATTGTGTGCTTTTCCAAAATCCGGATATTGGTCCAGGATTTCTTCGAGAATTTCCTTTGCTTCGGAAACATTTCCATCCGAAATCAAAGCATCAGCCCGGATGAACTGATTTTCGTAGTAACTAATATTTTCTTCCAAAATAAAATCCTTTTAATCCATTAATAACGATCGGGCGTGGTTTCGTGCCGAATCGGAGATGTCTTTTCCGGATAGCATTTCCGCAATTTCCACAATACGCTCGTCATTGGTCAGCAGTTTTAATTCGGACACCGTGGTTTCGCCCTGTACGGATTTGAATACTTTATAATGCTGGTTTCCTTTGGCGGCAATTTGCGGTAAGTGTGTAATGGCAAAAACCTGCATTTTCCGGCTCATCTTTTTCATAATATCACCCATTTTATGGGCAATTTCCCCGGAAACTCCGGTATCAATTTCATCAAATATAATGGTTGGCAATTTGGTATAATTGGCCAGTATGGCTTTTACAGCCAGCATAATCCGCGACATTTCCCCTCCGGAAGCCACTTTTTTCAGCAATCCGAAACTGGTTCCTTTATTGGCCGCAAACAACAACTGTACTTCATCTTTCCCCGATGGCAAAAATGTTTCCGACGGGCGGATATCGAATTCGAAACGGGCATTTGGCATTCCCAGTTCCGTAAGTATTTCGGTTAACTGTCCGATTAAAACCGGCGCAGCTTTGGTACGATTTGCCGAAATGGTTTCCGCCAGTTTGTTTAAATTTTCTTTTAATTCGGTTTCTTCCCGGACCAAGGCTTCGATACGACTATCCATATCGTCGGCCTGCACTACTTTTTCATCGAGTGCCTGTTGGATTTCCAACAACTCCGCAACCGTATTCACCTGATGTTTTTTCTGAAGCGAATAGATATTTTGCAATTTCTGATTGGTCAGTTCCAGTTGTTCCGGGTCACTCATCAAAGCTTCAGAATGCCGCTGTAGTTCATCGGCAATATCGTCAAACTCAATTAGCACACTGGAAACACGGTCGGACAAATCCTGATATTCTTTCGATAATGGTGCTATTTTTAGCAAGGTCGCTTTAACTTCTTTCAGGTTTTGAATAAGCCCGATTTGTTCTTCATTGGCAATCATCAGTGATTTATCGAGTGCCTCCCGGATAAACTCCACATTATTAAGTCGCTCGAAAGCGGCTTCCAGTTCCTCCTGTTCGCCGGCTTTTAAATTGGCCGCCAAAAGCTCTTCCAATAAAAAACTGTCGTAATCCTGTTCTTTTAACAACGCCTCTTTTTCCGATTGCAACTGTTTTAATTGCGAACGGATGGCTTTATACCGCGACAAACGGGTTTTATATTCCAGTAATAACTCCGGATGCCCCACTAGCGCATCCAGTATTTGCAACTGATAAGCCTCATCGGTTAATTCCCGTGTTTGGTGCTGCGAATGAATATCCAGTAAAAAATCGCCTAACTCCTGTAATTCCTGCAGGTTTACCGGACTGTCGTTAACGAAAGCTCTGGATTTTCCCGATGGCAGGATTTCTCTTCTGATAATGGTCGTCGCTTCGTAGTCCAGATCATTTTCCTCGAAAAAAGACTGTAATCCATACGGCTGAATTTCGAAATGGGCTTCAATCACACATTTCTGTTCTTTGTCTTTTAGGGAGGTTAAATCTGCACGGCGTCCCAACACCAGGCCTAACGCGCCCAATAAGATCGATTTTCCTGCTCCGGTTTCTCCGGTTATAATCGAAAACTCGTTAGAAAAACGAATTTCCAACTGTTCAATCAGAGCAAAATTTTTAATCGATAAGGATGTCAACATAATTTGTGCGGCGGTTTAGTAAAACACAAATTTAGTATTTTATATTACTCCATTTCGAAGAATTTAATGGAGATATTCTATTTAATTTTTCGGTCAGCTGTACGATATCCACATTAGGGCCACCGGAATACATACTCACCAATTCGTCGACTTTAGCATCGAAGAACACCCGCATTAAAAAAGAATTCGGACGTACGTCGTGTACTTTCGACAAGGTTTCGATCGAAGCAATTACTTTTTCTTTGGCTGTTTTCTGATTTTCAGCCATACGATCCAGTCCTTGTAAATGATACTGGTACATCGCTTCTCTAAAAGGCGCATAGGTATTCGACAACATATCGTTGATCAGATAATAACGCGTATTTCGTTTTTCCGACTGAATCCATCCTTCATAACCGCTAGACTGAGCCACATTGGCAATTGCCAGTGCCGCATCCAGATATTTGGTCCCCCCCATATTCTGATAGGTATCCGCATCGATTCCTATAATCATATTCGCATAGAATGCCAACACGGAAATCAGGTTGGAATCAAAACTGTTTGGATTGAAGTACATATTTTCGAATTCAACATAACGGAATTTAAAATCTTTATCATTGAAATTAAAAACCGGTGACGAATAGGTCGAATTGTAAATAGGTCGGGATGACTGTACCTGAATAGTCGCATCGAAGCTGTTGGAATCAAAACCATTTACCGTGATAAAAACCACGCAGTTGATTCGTTCGTTTTGCTTAAAGGTTTTTTCGGTCCATTTGGTATTGTTCATAAACTCCGTCACCTGCTTTTCAAGTGTTTTGAAAATCTGCGGATTTACGTTTGTAATCTGACTATAATTTACACTTACACTACAATTAAGCTCCTGAGAAAAGCTATTCAACGATAAAAAAGTAAGTACAAGTACGATCCAGTTACGCATAATGAGTTATTATTTTGTTGACAATATCCTGAGCGACTTCTTCTTTGGTTTTAAGTTCCATCGGCTCGACTAAAAAATTCCTATCAATAAACGTTACCTTATTAGTGGGTTTTCCAAAACCGGCACCGGTATCGTTTAATGAATTTAAAACTATCAAATCTAAGTTTTTTTTCTGAATTTTCTGCTTGGCATGTTCAATTTCATTTTCAGTCTCCAGTGCAAATCCAATCAAAAACTGATTTTTTTTGACTTCACCCAGTGAAGCGAGTATATCTTTTGTTTTTTCCAGTTCTATGGAAAACGCAGCATCATTCTTTTTTATTTTCTGACTGGCGACATTTTTCGGACGATAATCTGCTACAGCAGCTGCCGAAACAGCTGTATCCACCTGATCGAAGTATTCGTGACAGGCCTCATACATTTCCTGTGCCGACATTACGCGTCGCATCTGAATGTATTCGTGTTGGATATTTAAATGCGTCGGTCCGGAGACTAAAATCACCTCAGCCCCGGCATCGGCGGCAGCTTTAGCAATATCGTACCCCATTTTCCCGGACGAATGATTTCCAATAAAACGCACCGGGTCGATGGCTTCGTATGTGGGTCCGGCTGTAACCAGAATTTTTTTTCCGCGCAACGGCAATTGATTTTCCAGATCTTTTTCGAGAAAAGCGACAATATTTTCGGGTTCGGCCATACGTCCTTCACCGGAAAGCCCACTGGCCAGTTCGCCTTTTTCGGCCGGAATAATATGATTTCCAAAATCCCGAAGGGCATTAAAACTCGCGATAGTAGACGGATGTTTGTACATATCCAAATCCATCGCCGGAGCGAAATAAACCGGACATTTTGCAGAAAGATACGTTGCAATGAGTAGGTTATCGCAATTGCCATTTACCATTTTAGACAAGGTATTGGCCGTAGCCGGTGCAATCACGATCAGATCCGCCCAAAGCGCCAAATCGACATGGTTGTTCCAAACGGCATTTTCATCTTCTTCGTTAAAAAAAGTAGAAAAAACCGGTCGCTTGGATAAAGTCGACAGTGTTAAGGGCGTTACAAAATCTTTAGAAGCAGGTGTCATGATCACCTGGACCTGAGCACCTGCTTTGATAAGAAGTCGAACTAATGTTGCCGTTTTATATGCGGCAATTCCACCAGAAACACCCAGTATTATTTTTTTACCGCTTAAAACAGACATTAGAATTATTTATTTGAGTCTCTGTAATAGATTTTACCATCCAACCACTCTTGTACTGCTAAAGCATGTGGTTTTGGTAATTTTTCGTAGAACTTGGAAACTTCGATTTGCTCTTTGTTTTCAAAAATTTCCTCAAGACTGTCATTGTAAGTAGCAAATTCGTCAAGCTTATCGATCAATTCTTTTTTAATTTCGGAATTAATCTGATTTGCTCTTTTTGCCATAATGGTGATCGCTTCATACACGTTTCCTGTCGGCTCTTCAATCTTACTCTTATTGTAGGTAACCGTGTTAACTGGAGCAGTAGTCTTTTTTAAATCCATGACGTTCTTAATTATTTAGAAAATTGTTGTAATTCTTTATCAATATTCGCCAACATTTCGTCGGCTTTTGCTTTGTATTTGGTGTCTTCCTTAAAACGAATCAGTGCCGAATAGGCTGTTTTAGCCAAATGTAAACGGTCTTCCATTTTGGCATGAATACTGTTGATTGCCAATTTATAGGTCGAATCGAATTTATAGAACAAAGCATCTTCTTTGTAAATCGTTCCCGGGTGATCGACAATAAAGTTATCCAGCGCTTTGATAGCTGCGTTATAATCGCGCGACCACTCCCCGATGGTATTGTATTGTTTTGCGATTTCGAAAGCTTTTTTCTCAAGCTTTTGACGTAACTCCGTAATCATTTTATTTGCCTCGGCCATATTTGGCGAGTCCGGATACGTATTAATATATTCCTGCAGTTTATCAATTCCTTTCTGCGTATCGGTCTGATCAATTGAATATACCGGTGACAACTGATAGAAACTTTTAGCGCCTAAAAAAGCCGCTTCTTCTCTTTTTTCACTTTTTGGATATCCGGCCACAAACGATTCGAACTGGTAACCCGACAAATAGTATTGTTTGGTTTTATAATACGACTGTGCAAACATATAAAACAGCTTCTCAGCCTGAGGTTTTCCTCGGTTTGGTGCCGCTATCTGTTCGAACAAACGTATCGCTTTTGAATATTTCTCAGCCTCGTACATTTTGGTCGCCACTTCATATTTCATAGCCAAATCTTCCGATTTTAAAGCTTTTTGATATTGGCTACACGATGTCAACAGAACCGCAACAAGAAAAACGTATAGAAATTTACTCATTTTATTATCAGTTTATATGCCTTCAAAACCCGGAAAAGTCTTTTTCCGAAAGCAAATGCAAATTTAGTTATTAATTAGAGATTACAAAATCTTTTTTTTCAGCCGAAAAACAAAAAAGATGTCCGTAAAATGACATCTTCTTTAAACTTGTTTTTTATAAAATTATTGCGCCGACGTTGGCTGATTTCCACTGAAATTTTTCATATCGTTATCAAACAGGTACAATCCTCCTTTATCGTCTCCAATAAGATTAATTTTGTCTAAAATAGTTCGTGCTGTTGCTTCTTCTTCGATTTGTTCTGAAACATACCACTGCAGGAAGTTATGGGTTGCATAGTCTCTTTCCGACAACGAAACGTGAACCAATTCATTAATGCTTGCCGACACCATTACTTCGTGCTCAAACAATTGTGTAAACAATGCTTTAAAAGACGAATAGTCCAATGATGGCTCAATTACGGCTGGAATTTGCGCCTGACCACCGCGTTGGTTCACATATTTCACAAGCTTCAGCATGTGCATTCTTTCTTCGTCCGACTGTGCATACATAAATGTTGCAATCCCTTCAAAACCCTGAACTTCAGCCCAAGATGCCATTGCCAAGTATATCTGTGACGAATCCGCTTCTACCTTAATCTGATTATTAACAGCTGCTTCAATAGTTTTTGATAACATATATTTCTTTTTTTAATTAATGGCTAATTTACTATTTTCTTCACAAATTCGTCAATGCGTTTTGCTAAATCTTCGTTAACATTTACCAATGGCAAACGCACCGTATCTTCCGATAAGCCCAATGATTTAAACACCGCTTTGATACCAGCCGGATTCCCCTGTTCAAAAATCATATCGATACTATCGGCCAATAAATAATGCAATTTATAAGCTTCATCTACTTTTCGTTGCAAGCCCAAACGTACCATTTCTGAAAATTCTTTCGGGAATCCTTCTCCAATTACTGAGATTACTCCCGAACCACCGGCTAAAACCATTGGCAACGTCACCATATCGTCTCCGGAAATTACCAAAAAGCCCTCCGGCTTGTGCTGAATCAATTTCATCGCCTGAACAATATCACCAGCAGCTTCTTTAATTCCGACAACATTTTTAAAATCATTTGCCAGTCGGATCACGGTCGACGGCAACATATTGCTCGCCGTTCTTCCCGGTACATTGTATAAAATAACCGGAATCGGAGACGCTTCCGCCACTGCTTTAAAGTGTTGGTAAATCCCTTCCTGCGTTGGTTTATTATAATACGGAGAAACCGAAAGTATCGCCTGGAAAGCCGAAAGGTCTCGTGTTTTTAATTCTTCCACCACTTTATGCGTGTTGTTTCCACCCACTCCTAATACTAATGGTAACCGACCGTTGTTTGCTTCGATGACCGTTTGGATCACCAATTCTTTTTCGTCGTGACTCAACGTTGCCGACTCCCCCGTTGTTCCCAATACAACCAGGTATTCCACTCCACCATCTACAACATGGTTTACAATTCGGGTTAATGCTTCGGTATCTACCGAAAAATCTTTTTTAAATGGCGTCACAAGCGCAACACCGGTTCCTATTAATGATTGCATGGTTATTTTTTATATTTTGTTTAAAATTTTCAGATATCGAAACAATTCCGACACAAACTCCTGATACTTTTCGGCTACTGTTCCGATCATAAAGTGATGCAATCGCTTATCGATCGTCGCGAACCCGGCTTTAAATTTTGCATTCGAATGCAAGGTAACCCAAACCAACGGTGCTTTTTCCACATCATAATAACCAATCAACATATCGAATGGTTTTTCGCAAAAATCCAGTATTTCTTTTTTTACCGGCTCCCCTCCCAAAACAATATCTTTTCGACTAAAAAAAGGATGTTCAAAGAGCTCTTTTTTCTTGATTCTATCTTTATAAATCAAAACGGAAATGTTCGTTTCCGGGATTCCCTGCGCCATCAACTCCTTTATCAAATTATCCTGAGCCGAAAAATAGCTCTCATCCAGCAACAAACCAATCGTTTGTATTTTCTCTGTTGTTACGGTAAGTTTATAGTTTGATAATCTTTTTTTAATGATTTTTTTTAGGAAAAAATCCTTTATTGTTTTTAAAAACATAGTACTTTTACTTGGAATACAAAGTTAATTAAATAAGGATTATAACAAATGACAAAATTAAGAAAGTATAACCGTATTTTAACTTCAATTATTGTCCTTACGGGCATTTTTTTATCGGTTTCCTGTACCTCTCCAAAGTACTACAACACCAAAATTGAAGGAAAACAAATCGGTGTCACAAATGCTTACCCTGATGTTAAATCTATCGAAGATTATGTAGCACCCTACCGCGATCACATCAACCAGGAATTGGATCACGTACTGGCCTATTGTCCGGAAACTCTCGACAAAACCAAAGGTACCTGGCAAACGACCATCGGAAACCTATTGGCCGATGTTACCATCGAAATGGGAAATCCGATTTTCCAGTCCCGCGAGAAAAAGAATATTGATATCTGCCTGTTGAACCACGGTGGAATCCGCGCGCCACTTCCAAAAGGCGACGTTACCACGCGTACCGCTTTTGAAATCATGCCGTTTGAAAACAGTTTGATCATTATTGCATTAAAAGGCGCTCAGATCCGCGAAATGGCCGAATACATTTTAAAAGAACGCAAACCGCATCCGTTATCCGGATTAAAAATTATAGCCAACAAAGACAATTTAAGCATCAAATCCTTAAGCGTTAACGGCAAACCCGTACAGGAGGATCAGGTGTATTATGTAGCCACATCCGATTATTTATCCAATGGCGGCGACAGTATGAATTTCTTCAAAAAGGGAATCCAATCCTATGACATGGATTACAAACTCCGCAACCTGTTAATTGACTACTTTAAAAAAGTCGACACCATACCTGTTATCACAACCGAAAGAATCATCCTGGAATAAAAGATTAAGAAGATGAAAAGAAGAGATTTTTTAAAAGGCTCCTTAGCGAGCTCCGCACTGGTTACCGTTGGAGGCCTTTCCCTAAGCAGCTTTACAACTGCTCCGGAGATAAAAAAGATTACGATATTACATACGAATGACGTTCACAGTCATATCGACCCGTTTCCACCAACAGATCCTAAAAACCCGAATATGGGAGGTGTCGCACGCCGCGCCAGTTTAATACAGGAAATCCGAAAAGAAACACCAAACGTACTACTATTGGATGCCGGCGATATTTTCCAGGGCACCCCTTATTTTAACTATTACGGTGGCGAACTGGAATTCAAACTAATGAGTATGCTACAATACGATTTGGCGACTATGGGTAACCACGATTTCGACAACGGAATTGACGGTTTTTACGCCCAGTTACCGCATGCCAAATTTGATTTCGTTTCGGCCAATTACGATTTCAAAAATACCGTTCTGAACGACATTGTAAAACCGTATAAAATTTTTGTAAAAGACGGTATTAAAATCGGAGTTTTCGGACTGGGTGTCGAATTACAAGGCCTTGTCGACAAAAAACTATACAAAGAAACCGTTTATATGGATCCGGTAGAAACCGCTACCGAAATGACCCGCATTCTAAAACATCAGGAAAAATGTGATCTGGTGATCTGTTTATCCCATATCGGTTTTAAATACAAAAATGAACCGGAACGCATCTGCGATATTCTTTTAGCACAAAGAACCAAAGACATCGACCTGATTATTGGCGGCCACACACACACCTTCCTAAGCAAACCGGTTATTGAGAAAAATCTGGATGGCAAAGAAGTTTTGATCAACCAGGTAGGCTGTTACGGGATCAATTTAGGACGTATCGATTTTTATTTCGATGCCAACAAAACGAAATCACACTCCGGAAGAAGCATTGTGGTATAATGTTCTTTTATAATCCATGATCAGCACGGATTTATAAAGCAGGTACTGCGCCACTACAAACATAGCCAGCGAAATCGGCTGAAACAAGGTCAACGTGAGATAATACAGGTTGATGGTTACGAGGAACTGGATAAACGTAAACAATAAGGTACTTATCAGCAAAAGGGTATTTACCTTATTGTTATTTAAGATATAATTCGCGAGGGTAAATCCGCCCAGAAAAATCATAAAAATCCCATTCACCCAAAACAGGTAAATTCCGTTTTCAATTTCGTTATTCACCAGACTGGTCACGGTTATATAGATAAAGAAAAACGGGATACATCCTATTAAGAAAGGGATAATCTTCGGAAAAGTGATCCGTTCCACCAAAATATACACCACCATCACGCGGTACAACAAAAAGAACAGCGATCCGAAATATACCGTATCTTTTGTGGCCGCTATAAAGGCAATATTAGCTATCCAGTTGAAAAAAAGTGCAAGCACAAAAGCGTTGTTCCGCTTTTCGGAGTTCAGATAATAGAGATAAAACAATATTGGCATCAGGAAGGGTTTCGAAATATACGTCAGAAAATTATCCTGCATATATTCACTTATCACCGAAATCCCGCCAATCAAAAAATAAAACAAAATAAGAATTCCACTTATTCCGTCTTTTACTTTTTGCTCCATAATACAGCACTAACAGATTAAAAATGAAAGATTTTTGCTGCAAGTTACGATAGGATACCCTACACTAATGTAAAAATTCCGGGAAAAGCAGATTCCATCGATTTCGATCAAAAAAAAACGTTAAATTCGACCACTCCTCAAACAATGAACGCTTACTGAATCATGTTTAGAAAATCGTCTTCCGAGATAATTGGAACATTCAACTGACTTGCTTTTTCCAACTTCGATGGTCCCATATTGGCTCCGGCCACAACATAATCGGTCTTCTTCGAAATGGAACTTCCCACCTTTCCGCCATTGTCTTCTATTGCCTTTTTAAGGTCGTCTCTGGAAAATTTCTCAAAAACCCCGGACACCACAAACGTTTTCCCCGACAATAAATCCGAAACCGCCGTATCGTGATGCGCCCCCATTTCGAGTTGCACACCAAAACGTCTCAATCGTTCGACAATAACTTTATTGGAATCATTCGCAAAGAATTCCAGCACACTTTGCGCAATTCGTTCTCCGATTTCATCGACCAAAACCAAATCCATCAGACTCGCCTGTGCCAACGCATCGATTGTTTTGTAGTGTTTCGCCAGTTTTTTAGCCACCGTTTCGCCCACATAACGAATTCCCAACGCAAACAACACCCGTTCGAACGGCACCTCTTTGGATTTTTCAATTCCTTTTATCAGATTATCTGCCGATTTTTCAGCCATTCGCTCCAACGGAATCACCTGCTCTTTAGTCAATTCGTATAAATCGGCATAATCGTGTACCAGACCGTTATTATATAATAAAGCCACGGTTTCACCACCCAAACCTTCGATATCCATCGCTTTTCGGGAAATATAATGCTGGATACGCCCAATGATTTGCGGCGGACATCCATAGAAATTCGGACAATAATGCTGCGCCTCCCCTTCTTTTCGGACCAATTCGGTCTCACATTCCGGGCAATGCGCGATATAAACGGTAGGCTGCGAATCGGCTGGACGTTGCGTTTCATCAACAGCGATAATTTTAGGAATGATCTCGCCGCCTTTTTCCACAAACACCGTATCTCCAATTCGGATATCCAGTTTTTCGATCTGATCCGCATTGTGCAACGAGGCGCGTTTCACAATAGTTCCGGCCAACTGAACCGGTTCCAGATTCGCTACCGGTGTAATCGCTCCGGTTCGGCCTACCTGATACGAAATAGACAACAATCGGGTCGCCACCTGCTCGGCTTTGAATTTATAGGCAATTGCCCAACGCGGCGACTTTGCCGTATAACCCAACTCGTCCTGATATTGCAAACTATTTACCTTTACCACAACCCCATCGGTTTCATACGGTAGTTCATGACGATGCGTATCCCAATGATCAATAAAAGCAAAAACTGCTTCCATATTTTGAGCCAACTGCGCCTGTTTGGGCACTTTGAATCCCCATTGTCGCGCCTTTTCCAAACCTTCGAATTGTGACTGAAATGGCAATTGTTGTCCTACAAGCGCATACAACAAGCAATCCAGCGGTCTTTTTGCCACCTCCGAACTATCTTGTAACTTCAGACTTCCCGATGCTGTATTTCGCGGATTGGAATAAGGGGTTTCGCCAATTTCGATCAATTCCTGGTTCATTTTTTCGAAACCGGCAAACGGCAGAATAATTTCACCCCGAATCTCGAATTTCGGAGGATAATCGCCTTTTAAACGGATCGGAACGGCTTTTATCGTTTTGATGTTATTGGTTACATCGTCCCCCTGAAAACCGTCGCCACGGGTAAGGGCACGTTTCAACTTTCCGTCTTCGTAGGTAATGCTAATCGAAGCACCATCGTATTTTAATTCGCAGGTATATTCCAACGGAACATCCCCAAGTATTTTCTGTGCTCTTTTTTCCCAATCCAATAAGTCTTCTTTGGAATATGAATTGTCCAGCGAATACATTCGGTACTCGTGTGAAATGGTTTCGAAATTTTTCGTTACCGCACCACCCACACGCTGGGTTGGCGAATCTTCATCAAAATATTCCGGGTGCTGTTCTTCGAGCGCCTGTAATTCTTTTAATTTTAAATCGAATTCATAATCGGAGATGGTTGGATTATCCAACACATAATAGTTATAATTGTGTTGGTTCAATACTTCTCTCAGCGCCTGAATTGTCTGCAAAACGTCCATAAAATACAAAAATTGGGAAAACCAGTTTAAAGGAACTAATTTAACCAATTTCTGATAATTTCGGGGTGTAATTCCGATTTTCTGTTATTCGAGTATATTTTCCATCTGACGGTACAAATCGCCATCACACAGGATCGCTCCCTGACGAACCAGTCCGAATATTTCATCGTTGCGCTCGTCTACAAAAACCTTTTGTCCTTTCTGAATTTCAACATTATCCGTAAATAGATTATCACTCAACCAATCCAATCCTTCTTTGGTTAAAAAATCGACATCTGTCACCAACGAATGAATCACAATGGTTTGCATATGAATATCACTGCAATGAAACAGGAAGATATGGTGTTTCGAATAGTGCTCCAGGTATTTGGCATTGGTTAGCACCCCTTCCCAGATCAGATCGGAAAAAACATCGATTTCCTGTTCGGCCACTTCCGGGTTTTCCGTTTTAATTTTATCCCATTCGGCTTTATCGACCGACTGTGTGGCCAAAAAATTTACAAATTCCGGATGTAGTTCTTCCAGTTGTTCTTTTGTTAATCGCGTATATCTCATTGTTTTTATTTTAGTACCGCAGCCGGATTTCCCGAATGAGCGGCAAAACATAAAGGTATAAAAAAAGCCTTCCCAAATAGGAAGGCTTTCGTTTTATTTAACTAAAATTATGCTTTTTCAGCAACAATTTCGTAAGCTAATTCTACGATTACATCACGGTGTAAACGGATAGAAGCATTGTATTTTCCAGTACGTTTAACGATACCTGAAGTGATGAATTTTCTATCGATTGCGTGTCCGTTTTTCTCTAAAACTTCAGCGATATCTGCATTAGTAACAGATCCGAATAATTTCTCACCACCAGCTTTAGCTGTGATTTTGATTTCCAAAGCTTTGATCGCTTCTGCCAAGCTTTTCGCATCAGCAACGATTTTAGCTTCTTTGTGTGCTTTTTGTTTCAAGTTTTCAGCTAATACTTTTTTAGCCGACGGCGTTGCTAAAATAGCAAACCCTTGAGGAATTAAAAAGTTACGACCGTAACCTGGTTTAACAGATACTACATCGTCTTTAAAACCTAAATTCTGTACGTCTTGTTTTAATATAAGTTCCATAATCTCGCCTCCTTTTTATTTTAATAAATCAGCCACATATGGCATTAATGCTAAATGACGTGCTCTTTTTACCGCTACAGATACTTTTCTTTGGTATTTTAAAGAAGTTCCTGTTAAACGACGAGGAAGGATTTTTCCTTGCTCATTAACGAATTTCAATAAGAAGTCCGGATCTTTATAATCAACATATTTGATTCCGGCTTTTTTGAAACGACAATACTTTTTAGTTTTGTTAGTTTCTATATTTAAAGGCGTAAGATATCTGATATCCCCGTCTTTTTTTCCTTTTGCAGATTGCTCAATACTTGACATACTAATTAAGCTTTTGTAGATTTTAATTTTGCTCTTCTTCTTTCAGCCCACGCTACTGCATGTTTGTCTAAACTTACAGTTAAAAAGCGCATTACTCTTTCGTCACGACGGAATTCCGTTTCAAATGAAGCTAAGATATCTCCAGATACTTTAAATTCAAATAAGTGATAAAAACCACTTTTCTTGTGTTGGATTTCGTACGCTAATTTTTTTAAGCCCCAATCCTCTTTCGCTACCATCTCTGCTCCTTTAGAAGTAAGAAAATCTTCAAATTTGCTTACTGTTTCCTTTACCTGCTGCTCAGATAAAACGGGATTCAAGATGAAAACAGTTTCATAATGATTCATAAGAATAAAATTTATTTGTTATAAAATTGGGTGCAAAAATAGCGATTTATATTTAATCTACAAGGGTATTTTCTTTTTTTAGCCTCCATGCTGTTTTTATGTCCAGTATCCTTTGTCAATCCGATCCGTTTTGCTATTTTTATTACTAAAATAAACCTATTTGATTTTTTATTAGAATATGAAGATAAACTGTATTGTAGTTGATGATAGTAGTATTCAGCGTTTAACCATTACCAAACTCGTAACCGAGAACCCAAATCTTTCCCTTGTAGGTGAATTCTCTAATGCCATTGAAGCAAAGAATTGCATTACCAACAAAAATGTCGATCTGGTTTTTCTGGATATCGAGATGCCGGTTATAAACGGCTTTGATTTACTAGACGGACTGAAGGCAAAACCGCAGGTGATTTTCATTACATCAAAAACGGAATATGCCGTTAAAGCATTTGATTATGCCGCTACCGACTATTTGCACAAGCCCATTACCCGCGAACGTTTTAATGTTGCCGTAAAAAAGGCGATGAACTTTGTTTTACTCGGAAAAGAAAATTCCGATGAGGAAAGTCCGTTTATCTTTATCAAGAGTAACCTTAAAAAACTTAAAATTTATATTTCGAGAATTAAATGGATCGAGGCCTACGGCGATTATGTAAAAGTAATTACCGACGAGGACAACCATCTCGTACTGTCGACCATGAAAGCGTTTGAAAACGAACTCCCGAAAGATAAGTTTATCCGGGTTCACAAATCCTTTATTGTTAATATTGACAAAATCGACAAATTCAATAGTAAATTCGCCGAAATCGGCACCAACAAAATCCCATTAAGCCGGAACAAAAAAGAAGATTTGGTAAAAGCTATTGAAAACGCTTAATAGTTATCTACATTAACCGCCATCCTTATCGCCCGATATTGCGGGATCGCCTCAAAACTACTCGTTATTTTTCGTATCATTTTTTTGGTGTTCCCCAAATGGCTTTTTTGCGGAATCTTAATCAGAATGGTCCGGATGTATTCATTCCGGATCCTGCTTATGGCGGGTTCTTCCGGGCCGAGAACCGGAATTTGAAGGGATTGCGTCAAAACATTATACATCCACATCGAGCCTTCTTTTAATTTATCAAAATCACGATGCTTTAACGTCAGTTTCACCAATCGGTAAAAAGGCGGATATTTAAAGTTGTGGCGCTCATAGACCTGCTCCTTATACATACCTATATAATCATTAGCGGTTACCTGTTGGATAATATTATGGTAGGGATTGTAGGTTTGTATCATCACTTTTCCTTTCTTTTCACTTCTCCCTGCTCTACCGGCTACCTGCGTCATCATCTGAAAAGCCCTTTCATGTGAACGGAAATCGGGTTGATTTAGCATATTGTCGGCATTCATAATACCGACCAGTGTTACATTATCAAAATGCAAACCTTTAGCCAACATTTGCGTACCGACCAAAATATCGATTTCCTGCTCGCGGAACGCATCGATTATCTTTTCATATCCATATTTACCACGCGTCGTATCCTGGTCCATCCGACCAATATTTTTTTCCGGGAAAAGTTCCCGTAATTCCATTTCAATTTGTTCCGTTCCAAATCCTTTTGTCGATAAATCTACCGACTGGCAGGCATGGCAATGCGTAGGATTCGCAATCGAATACCCGCAATAATGGCAACGCAACTGGTTTTTATATTTATAATAGGTAAGACTCACATCACAATTCGGACATTGCGGCACGTGTCCGCAAGTCATACATTCCACAAATGGCGAATACCCCCTTCTGTTTTGAAACAAAATCACCTGCTCCCCCAGCGCCAACGATTCCGAAATGGCCTCGATCAGCGTATCGCTAAAATGCCCTTTCATACGCTTCCGTTTGTACTTATCTTTTAAATCGACCAGAAAAATCTCCGGCAACACTACTTTTCCATAGCGTTCCGTTAAATTGATCAAGCCATATTTTCCGGATTGTACATTATAATAGGTCTCCAGACTTGGTGTTGCCGATCCCAAAAGCACTTTCGACCGATGTGCCGCCGCCAGTACTATAGCTGCATCACGGGCATGATACCGCGGCGCCGGATCAAACTGTTTAAACGTTTGCTCGTGTTCTTCGTCGATTACAATAAGCCCCAGATTGGAAAACGGCAAAAACAAAGCCGACCGGACTCCGATTACAATTTTGGCTTTTTCGGAATTTTGCAACACCTGCTGCCAGACTTCCACTCTTTCGTTATTGGTATATTTGGAATGATACACTGCGATCTGATTTCCAAAATAAGCCGTAAGCCGACTGACCAACTGCACCGTAAGTGCGATTTCAGGCAATAGATACAACACCTGTTTTCCGGATTGTATATATTCTTCGATCAGCTTGATATAGACCTCCGTTTTTCCGGAAGCCGTAACACCATGCAATAACGACACACTTTGTTTTTCGAAACCTGCTTTAATTTCATTCAGCGCTATTTGCTGCGGATCGCTTAATTCAAAACCGGAATCCTCCGATTTCTCAAAACGAACCCGATCTTCCGACAAATAGTATTCCTCGAAAACCGCTTTATCAACCAACCCTTTAACCGCCGCTTGTCCTGCTCCCGACACTTCGACTAATTTTTTAACCGAAACCGGTTTCTTTTCGGTTGCCTGCAACTGAAAATATTGCAATACCAGCTCGCGTTGTTTGGGCGCTCTGGACAATAGCTCCAATAATTCCGACAATTGTTCCTGCTGTAAAAATTCCGATTGCAAGCGGATGTATTTTGTTACTTTCGGTTTGTATTTTTCAACAACCTCCTCTTGTAAAGTCAGGACATTTTTGGCCAGCATTCGGTTTAAAACCGGAAAAACATTCTTTTTTCCAAGAATCGCCATAATGTCTTCCACCTTTAGAGATGCTTGTTGTTGTAATGCCTGCCAGATTAAGAACTCATCATCTTCCAAGGCCGCACTGTCGGCATAAGTTTCCTGGGGAGCAGCAATAATCGTTTCGCTTTCCAACAAAAAGCCGGAAGGCAATGCCGTTTTATACACCTCTCCGATACCACACATATAATAGTCGGCTACCCATTTCCAGTGTTCAATCTGAAATTCATTTACCACAGGCACCTCATCCAGTATCTGATGAATTTCTTTTGCCTTATACAACTGCGGTTCGTTTCGGTGCAACTCGATTGCCAATGCCGTATAGATTTTATTTTTACCAAAGGGCACCGCCACGCGCATCCCTTTCTGAAGGAATTCATATTCGGCTTCGGAAACCTGATAGGTAAAGGTTTTATTCAAAGCTAACGGTAAGACAACTTCTACAAAATATGACATCGGCAGGTTTTAAATTACAAAGATAACGGCTGACCATAAAAAAACACTTCCCGGGAGAAGTGTTTTTTTATACTATTTTAAAGCTATTTATTTTACTCTTGACCAAGTTTGGGTTCTTCCAATCAACGAAATCCCCACATATCCTCTAACATTTAGTTTATCGTGACCGTCTAATTTTACGGTACATTTATACAGCTTTCCTTTGTTTGGATCCAGAATTTTTCCATCGGTATATTCATCGCCTGATTTTTTCAATCCTTTTATAATCGTCAACCCTAAAATTGGTTTATCTTTATCTTCACCGGTACAATCTTTACATTTTGCATTTTTTTTCGCCGGATTTAAAATCTCAACCACTTTACCGTAGATTTTACCTCCGGATTCTGTGATTTCCACTATTGATTTTGCTTCACCAGTTTCATCATCAACTGTTTTCCATTTGCCCACCACACCTTGTGCCTGTGATGTGAACAGCCCTACAAATGCCACAAAGAATACCGTCAAAAGTTGTTTTCTCATAATTATAGTTTTTTCGTTTTGTTAAATATATAAATTTTTTCTTTTTAATTTGTTAATAGTCGCGTTTAATTCAAATCCAAGCAACAAAATCATACAGTTTATCCATATATAAAACATCAATACAAGAAGCGTACCAATCGACCCATACAGTTCGTTATACCGTGCAAACCGCACCACATAAATTCCGAACACATACGAAGAAATCACCACTAAAACCGTTGTAAAGATCGCTCCTGCATTAAAAAATGGAATTTGCTTGGTTTCCCGTGTTCCGAATTTAAACAGAAAAGAAGCCGACACAAATAGCATGATCAAGATAAAAGCATACCGCGCCAACTGAATAAACAACACATCATCCAACAACAAACGATTGGACAACATCTGAATGACCACCTCCGAGACTACAATGGCCGCTACCGTTACGATCAGGAAAAAGGAAAAAATGATCGACAACCCGATAGCCACCGCATATTGCCTGAAATATCCTCGTGTTATCGTAATGTGATAGGACGATTCGAACCCACCCAGAACGGCATTTAAACCATTGGACATTAAAAATATCGACAAAAAGAAACCCGACGAAAGGAGGCTTTTATAACTATTATTCATAATATCCATCAGGATCGCTTCAATGGCCCCATAGGTGTTTGGCGGTACACTATCGGACACGAACTTTAAAAAATCCTCCTGAAACCCTTCCAAAGGGATGTAAGGAATTAAGTTTAGTATAAAAAGAGCAAAAGGAAAAAGCGCCATAAAAAAGCTAAAAGCAATAGCCCCTGCGCGATACGAAAAGGCACCTTTGGCGATTCCGATTCCGTACAATTCCAACAGATCGTATAATGACAATCCTTCAAGCCCGGGCACTTTAATCGTTTTGATAAAAGCCATCAGCTTGTTCAGCACCGGTATTTTCTCAATTTGTTCTTCGATTTCTTTTGACACTACCGCTATCGTTTCGTTTTATTTTTTGATGTAAGATACAAATTAAATCGCTTTCAGACTCAGATCCATATTATAAATAGAATGCGTTAGCGCTCCTGAAGAAACGTAGTTCACCCCACACCCGGCATAGTGACGCACCGTTGTTTCGTTGATTCCTCCGGATGATTCCGTCAGGCATTTTCCATTGATCATTTCTACAGCCTTACGCGTATCGTCGTAGTCAAAATTATCCAACAGGATACGGTACACCCCTTCATTTTCAAGAATCTCACGTACTTCATCCAGATTTCTGGCTTCAACGATAATTTTAAGATCGAGGTTCTTTTCTGCCAGATAGGCATTTGTTTTCTGAATCGCTTTGGTGATTCCACCGGCAAAGTCAATATGATTGTCTTTTAGCATAATCATATCATACAATGCAAAACGGTGGTTTTCGCCTCCGGCTATTTTTACCGCCCATTTTTCGATCGCGCGGATTCCCGGTGTGGTTTTACGTGTATCGAGTATTTTGGTTCCGGTTCCTTCCAGAAGATCGACAAACACTTTGGTCTTGGTTGCAATCGCACTCATACGTTGCATCGCATTTAGCACCAATCGTTCGGCTTTTAGTATCGACTGCGAACTACCGGAAACATGAAAAGCCACATCCCCATATTTTACAGGAGTTCCATCGGAGATAAACACTTCCATCTGCAATCCCGGGTCGACATATTGAAACACCATACGGGCAAATTCCACTCCAGCTAAAATCCCTTCGTCCTTTACCAATAATTTTGCTTTTCCGGTAGCCGATTCCGGTATACAGGCTAACGAACTGTGATCACCATCTCCAACATCTTCGCGGATGGCATTAGTAATGATCAAATCTAGTTCGTGCTGAAATTGCGTTTCTGAAATCATCTGTTTTCTATTGAAATGCTAAAATAGGCATTCATTTGAAAATTTAAAAATTTAAGACCACTTTAAACCTTTACCAACGCCCTCTTCGTTTGGTTTTTTCCAGTTAAAATTCCTGATGCTTTTGGACTCGAATCCATCATAAATAAGTAACTTTATAGGGATTACCGATATACTTGCTGGTTATGTGGCATCCTCAAAAAATTCGTCTCTATTTTGCGTTTTATAAAAGTACGCTGGCCATTAATCTTTTCATCTCCTTTATCTGGTTATTTTATAGCCTGGGGACTTTTTTTATCTCCTTTTGTACTTTTGGACTACTTGCCGCGTTTCTGTTTAAGGAATACTATCGCAAAAACGAATATTATTTCTACTATAACAATAATATTAGCCGGAACAGCCTTTTTATATGCTGTTTTATCGTGAATGTCCTTATCACCATAGTCCTTAAAATTGTGCATTATGAACTATTGCCTTGAAGCAGACAGCATTATTAAATCGTATGGCGATATAAATTTATTGACCGATATTTATCTAAAATGTGAAACTGGTGACATCATTGGCATTTTAGGGCGGAACGGCACTGGCAAATCGACGCTAATGAAGATTCTTTTTGGAACAATGGAAGCTGAAAACAAATTTATACGAATCAACAATCAGGTTTACGAGACGCCTTATAAACAAAAAGAGTTACTGGCTTTTTTACCCCAAACTCATTTTATTCCGAGCTATTTTGATGTGGAAGAAGCCATTTTGCTTTTTTTACCGCCAACCGTAACCGACGATCTGTTTTCAGATACTTTTATCCGAACCATACGGACTAAAAAAATCAGGGAACTGTCTGCCGGAGAATTGCGCTATCTGGAAGTCAGCTTAATTCTACACCTGAAATCCCGCTTTGTACTTCTGGATGAACCTTATGCCAGTCTGTCGCCACTATTAGCGGAAGCAATCAATCAGAAAATACAGGGACAATCCCGTCAAAAGGGGTTTATTATCAGTGATCATCATTATGAAAATATTTTTAAAATTGCCACCAAAATATACCTGTTAAAAGACGGACAAGCCTATTCGATCCAAAACAAACTACAACTGGTAGAAATGGGCTATCTAAAACCAAACATGATCTAACGAATGAAAATTATTACCGAAACAAAAGGTGCTTTTACCATTTCCACCGACAAATCCAAACTGGATCTTACCGTTATTCACCACTACCTATCGCAGGAATCATACTGGAGTAAAGACATTCCTATCGAGCGCATTCAGAAATCGATTGACAATGCGCTTTGTTTTGGCATTTTTCACAACGACCTACAAGTGGGTTACGCCAAAGTCATTTCCGATTTTTCGACCATGGCCTATCTGGGTGATGTTTTTGTACTGGAGGCCTATCGCGGTCAGGGATTATCGAAATGGCTGATGGAAACCATTATGAGCCATCCGGAATTACAGGATTTGCGACGTTGGATATTACTAACCGCCGATGCACACGAATTGTATCAAAAATACGGTTGGAGATCCATCGCTAGTCCGGAAAAATGGATGGAAATTCATCGGCCGGACATCTATAAAAAATAAACAAAAAGGGATACCCGAAAAAACAGGTATCCCTTTTTAATATAATCTTCCGGATAAAACTTATCCGGTATTCTATTTCGTTCCGTTTTATTTTACGACAAAATTATAGCGTTTTGAGCGCTTCAACGAACAAATCGATATCTTCTTTGGTATTGTAATGACTCAATGAAATCCGCAGACTTGGTTTTTTCAGATCCTCGTCCGATAGTATTTCGGCCAATACATGCGATGGCTTGATACTTCCCGACTGACAGGCACTTCCGCGCGAGACGGCAATCCCTTTCATATCGAGATTAAACAGTATCATCGCGGTTTTATCGTCCGAAAACGGCAACAACACATTGACTATATTATAAAATCCATTTTCACCACCATTGATCACCACACCTGCAAAGGCTGTTTTCAAAGTCGTAATAAGATACTCTTTTAATTCGGCCACCTGCTTGCGTTCGGTTTCCAGATTGGCATATGCTATTTCGAGCGCTTTGGCCATACCCACAATCTGATGTACCGCTTCGGTTCCGGCGCGTAATCCCTTTTCCTGTTCCCCGCCAAATAACAACGGTTGGATACCGGTATTTTTACGAACAAATGCAAACCCCACCCCTTTAGGTCCGTGGAATTTATGCGCACTAGCCACTATAAAATCGACCGGTAGCTCCTGTAAATCCATTTCCGTCTTACCCACAGACTGTACCGTATCCGAATGGAAATAAGCGCCGTATTGTTTGCAGATACGTCCGGTTCTTTCCATATCCAGAATTGTCCCGGTTTCGTTATTCACATGCATCAGACTCACCAGTGTTTTCTGCTCCTGCCCCAATAATTCACTCAGATGCGCCAAATCGACACTACCATCCCGCAATACGTTGACATAATCGACCGCAAGGGCATATTCCTGCTGTAACACTTCCACCGTATGCAATACCGCATGATGCTCCACTTTAGAAGTGATGATGCGACGTACTCCCAAATCCTTAACCGCCGAGCGCAATACCCAGTTATCGGCTTCCGTACCACATGACGTAAAAATGATTTCCTGTGCATTGGCATTTAGCTGTTTCGCAATCGATTTCCGAGCCGTTTCCAGCCGCACTTTGGCACTACGCCCGAAACTATGTGTCGACGACGGATTTCCGTAATCTTCCGTTAAAACCGCAACCATCTCCTGTATCACCTCCGGTCGGACAGCCGTAGTGGAAGCATTATCCAAATATATTTTTCTCATAACTATACTTCTAACTGTTTTTTAGGACGTCTGAAAAGTAATTTTTCATTAAAAACCACAATCGAGACCAAAATCAAGGAATAAGCCGACAACTGCTGCACACTTACCGGTTCCTTAAAATAGAAAACCGCCAACAGGAAATTAATAATCGGATTGATATAAATCATAATTCCCACCGTAGCCGAACTGACTCCTTTTAACGCATACAAATTTAAAAACAACGGTATTATGGTGAACAACACAACAATGATCAATAAATACACATAAAACAAACTTGCTGTAGGCACCGCACCGCTATAAACCGGGTAAAACGGCAACATACAAATTCCAGCTACCAGCAGTTGTATGTTTAGCAACAGGAATTTATCCATTTCGCTGTTCTTTCGTTGACTCACCAGATATAATGCATAGGTAGCTGCAACAATCAGACTATAAAAAATATCCATAAAGTGATTATACGACAACAACACACAACTAAAAACGCTAATTCCCACCGCAATCCACTGCCAGTTGCTCAACTTTTCGCGGAGTATAAAATAAGCAAAAACGGTTGTCAGAATCGGGCATACCAGATAAGCAAACGAAGCTGCTTTTACACTCACATGGTTCATCACAAAGATAAAAAAGAACCAGTTGGCCATTAACAAAACAGACCCTCCAAATGTCAGAAACAGGATTTGGCGCTTATGATTGGGGAGCATATTTTTGAAATTAGCCCAATCTTTTTTGATTACCTTTCGGCGCAATACTATGTTGATCAACGACATTAACACCACCCCTAAAAAGACGCGGTAAAATAAAATATCCAATGAAGGGTACTCATGGATGGGTTTCAATCCGAGGCTAAAAAACCCCCAGATCAAAAAGGCCACAAAAGCAGCCAGGTAGTATTTTGTTGCTTTCATCAGAAAATAAAATTCGGAGCAAAGGTAACGATTTCCCTTGCTCCGAATCTGAATTTAGCTTTTTCTTAATCTATTAATGTGCGGCTTTCACTTCTGTCGAATCCACATCTATATTTTGTTTGGCCAGTATCGATTTTACGATAATTGCAAAGAATGTCAGGTAGGCGAAACAGATCACCGGGATAACATACGAATTATGAATTCCGATAATATCGGCCAGTTTCCCCTGAATCGGCGGAATAATACCCCCTCCTAAAATCATCATAACCAAAAAGGCCGATCCCTGTGCGGTATATTTTCCCAATCCCATGATGGAAAGGCTAAAAATCGCCGGCCACATAATACTACAAGCCAAACCACCCGCCAGGAAGGCATAAATCGCAACCGTTCCTTCTGTCATTAGTCCGGTTACCATGGCTATAAGTCCCATACATCCAAAGATCATCAGGGTTCTTGCTGGCTTGTCTTTACTCAGAAAGAAAGCGCCGATCTGAGCCAACACGCAAATCACATAATAATACAATGGTTCCACATCCTGTCCCACAAGAATATTAAGTCGTAAAACGATCACAAAAGCAATTAATGGCACCGCGATTAAAGCGATTATTTTTTTGGTTTTACTCAAATTAAACACACTGATCGCTCCGGCCCAACGGCCAATCATTAAACTTCCCCAATACATGGACACATAGGGTGCAATTTCGGAAGATTTATACTCCCCGAATTCCGGAAGTCCGAGCAATTCGCCAAGGTTACTCCCAATGGCTACTTCAACCCCTACATAGGTAAAGATGGCCAACATCCCGAGAACCAGTTGCGGATATTGCATCGCTCCCCAGCCTTCGCTTTTTTTCACAGCATTTTGTTTCACAAATAACAATCCGCCGATAACAACCAGTAATGCGCCAGACAGCCAATACATCCTCTTTTTTTCAAGCGGCCCCTTAAGTTCGGTTATTTCGGCCTCAATCTTTTTCACCACATGATTGGCCTGTACAGGATCGTCATCGACCGAAACATTTGTCTTTATTGCCGTAATTTCTTTTTTAAGCACCTCGATTTTATGCGCTTCTTCGCTTTTATAGCTATTAAAAACCGGCACAAAAATAAACACTAACAATACAGTCATCACCACTAGGAATCGCATAGCTTTACCTGCTTTTTCCATGGGCTCGTCTGAAATTCCGGCCGGTACTTTTTTCGAAAAATAGAACATAGCCGCTGCGCCCAAAAACAACAATCCCACGCAAACGTACAACAGGATAACCTTATCGAGTTCGAGGTGTTTAATCTGCTCATCTGTTACCGATGCGGTGGTTCCGAACAGGGCAAGTCCGACGATTATCGGTCCGATTGTAGTTCCGAATGAATTGATACCTCCTCCGAGGTTCACCCTACTGGCTCCCGTTTTAGGATCACCCAGTGAAATAGCAAACGGATTGGCTGCGGTTTGTTGCAATGAAAAACCAAGTGCCACGATAAAAAGTCCTACCAGCATTCCCAGGTATATATTGCTTTCTACCGCTACAATCATCGCTCCGGCACCCAGAGCCGAAAACAAAAGTCCGTAGACAATACTCTTTTTATAGCCCCAGTTTCCTACCACATCTCTTCCCTTAAAGGTTCCGAAGATAAACAGCAATAAGGCCCCCATGTAGTAGGCCGTATAAAAGGCGAAATCGATCAACTGCGACTGAAATTGGTCGAGTGAAAAATAATGTTTACAAAAGGGGATAAAAATACTGTTTCCCGCAGCGATAAAACCCCAGAAAAAAAACACGTTAATCAGGGTATACAGCGCCGGGTAGTTGGTCTTTGTTGGCGATACTTCCATACGTACAAGAACTTGATTTAGATTAATTATGAGTTTCAAATATAGCAATTAAGTTGAATTTCATCTGATCCGCCCCGAGTAAATACAAAAAAAGTTACTTTTGTTGCAAATTCTATAATCAAATGAAAAAAGTTTTTAGCGCATTTGTTTGCTTACTCCTTCTGAACAGCTGTGACGACGGGGAAATTGTTGTGGAAACGTTTGATTTTGGCAGTGCTGCCATTCAAAAATGTTCCAATAATGACATCTTACTGAAAACCAGTGGTAATCAGTTAATGCTTTTAAATATCAGCTCTTCGTTTTTCAAAAATGAAGAAACACCTCTCGATACGCCAAGAGTTTACACGATTCTTAATCCGAGCGATATTATCTACCGTTCGTATTCGGCTGATGTAACCTCTAGTTCTATCTGTTCGACCATACCGCCATCGAGTCCATCGGTAGTGGATGAGTTTAATGTAAAACCCGGAGGCACCGTTGAAGTGACCACCACGATGATTCCAACAGTTGATCCCACCTCTTTGTCGACCCGAATCAGTTATAGTCATTTAATTAAATTTAAGAACACTCAGTTTGCCAATAATGCTTCAACTATTTCGTTCCCGAACTATCTTTTCGGAACGTATACTTCGGCCAATAACACCTTAAGTTTTTCGTTTCCGGGAGCTACTCCGCAGAATTGCTCGGACAACAAAATTTATTTAAAAAACGGAGGACAATTTTTATTGGTCGATTTACCAGCTGCTTCTTATCCGAGCCAAGCCGGAACTCAAACCATCAATTTGGGAGAGACAGCAAAAGTGATTTACCGCATGTATTCCACTTCAGTTAGCGGCTCCAGTCCGGACTATTCTGCCGTGGTTGCCTGCGACGGAAGTACCCCTACTACCCCAATCGTTTTAAGCGAAGAATGGACCGCAACAGAGGGTAGCATTACAGTCGTTACAACCGAGATTTTTGACCCGACCAACACGACCGTTATTGGCTACAAACACAACCTGAAATTCCAGAATATTGTCTACAAAAAAGGAACACAATCCTTCACACATCCGGAATACACTTTCGGAGATTACACCACAAACTAACACAACAATATTCTAAAAAACAAAAAAAAGACCGGACATGTCCGGTCTTTTTTTTGTCATTATCTACTAGCATTTTGTTTAAAATAAACCGCTGTTGCCCCTAATCCGTACTTCTGATAATCGGCATCCTGAAAGACAATCGTCTCGTACCGACCCAGTAAAAAATCCAGCTCTGCTTTTAAAATTCCTTCGCCGACACCGTGGATAAAAACGATTCTCGGGATTCTGTTTTTTATCGCAAATTCGATTTGCCGTTGCGCTGTTTCGATCTGCAATGTCAGGATATCATAGTTCGACATACCCCGTTTCGAAGGCATTAATTTTTCGATATGCAAATCGATTTCCAGAACGAATTCATCCTTACGGGAACGCTTTTCCTTTACAAAAGAACGCTTTTTAGGCAGCTCTTTTTCTTTTAAAACGGAATCTAAAGTCATACCTGAATTAAAAACATCTAACTTACTGGATTTATCCATTTTAATAATCTCGTTGACAAAAAATGTCATCAAAAAACCATCGCTAGTTTCCACCAAAACCTGATCCTTTTTCACTTCTTTCACCACGCCACTGATATCCTCGTCCAGTGCCGCGACATGGTCGCCTATATTAAACATCATCTTCCTCCTCTTCCTGATTTTTACCCGGCACTTTTTCCATCAGCTTCATCATCCCGTAAAAGAAAATTACCACCGCCACTATCTGCACCCAGATGTTCGGATTGGGTTGTGTTTGTTCGTACAAGGCCCAGCCCCCCATTCCGAAAAACAACAGTATGTACATTGTTTTCATATCACTTGTTTTAGTTTCTTCAAAAATAGTAAACTTTCGCTTCCCTCTTCTTTTCGGAACCCCGAACTTATTCTCTCCCCTCATTCCAATAAAAAAGCAGCCCGAAAGCTGCTTTTAAACCGTAAACAATATTCTAAATTATTTTTTACTTTTCGAATTGTTTCAGAGTGGTTGTTATGATGCGAACACAGTCCAACAACTGCTCTTCGTTCATCACCAAAGGCGGTGCAAAACGGATGATATTTCCATGGGTTGGCTTTGCCAAAAGACCGTTATCGCGTAGTGCCATACAGATGTTCCAAGCCGTATCACTTTCTTCCGTATCGTTGATCACTATCGCGTTTAAAAGTCCTTTTCCGCGCACTAAAGTACAGATGGAACTTTCGGCAATATAGTCGTTCATTTTAGCCCGGAACAGCGCTCCTAATTTTTCGGCATTGTCAGCCAATTGCTCCTCCTCGACAACAGTAAGCGCTGCAATAGCTACTGCTGCTGCTACCGGATTTCCTCCAAAAGTAGATCCGTGTTGTCCCGGTTTGATCACATTCATAATCGCGTCATTTGCCAATACTGCCGAAACCGGATAGGCTCCTCCCGACAATGCTTTTCCAAGAATCAAAATGTCCGGTTGTACGTTTTCGTGTTGTACCGCCAGCAATTTTCCGGTACGTGCAATACCCGTCTGCACCTCATCGGCAATAAAAAGGGCCTTGTGCGCTTCACACAATTCTTTTGCTTTGGCAAGATAGCCCTCGGCAGGCACATACACTCCCGCTTCCCCTTGAATAGGTTCCACAAGGAATCCTGCTATGTTTTTATTCGATTTAAGCGCGTTTTCCAGCGCGGCAATGTCATCGTAAGGAATACGGATAAATCCTTCCGTATACGGCCCGAAATTCTTGCGGGCATTTTCGTCGTTCGAAAAAGAGATAATCGTAGTGGTTCTTCCGTGGAAATTGTTTTCACAAACAATGATCTGCGCCTGATTTTCCGGAATACCTCTTTTTTCATACGCCCATTTACGGCATAATTTTAAAGCGGTTTCCACAGCTTCGGCTCCGGTATTCATCGGCAGCACTTTATCGAATCCGAAATAACCGGTTACAAATTTTTCATAAGCGCCCAGTTTATCATTATAAAATGCTCTTGATGTCAATGTTAAGGTTTGCGCCTGTTCGATCATCGCGGAAACGATTTTCGGATGACAATGTCCCTGGTTTACGGCTGAGTAGGCCGATAAAAAGTCATAATACTTCTTACCTTCCACATCCCAGACAAAAACACCCTCCCCTTTGCTTAATACTACCGGAAGCGGGTGATAATTATGCGCTCCGTATTTATCTTCCAGAGCAATTGCTTCGGCAGAATTGATTTTTTCTAAAACTGACATGGTAAAAATAGTGTTGGTTTAGTGATCTGATATTCCTTCTTATGAGGAGAGAAATCATCCTGTATATGCCGTGCAATTTACTAATTCTATTTAAAATCATAACAGTAAAACAAATCTTTAACTGTTTTTTCTAACAAAAAAGCAATCGTTTTAAGGTTTTTATAATAATTATCTATTTTATCACAAAGTGTTACAAACAATCTTTTTACCCCTTTATATACATTCCACCGTATCGCATCCAATCGGATTCACCGCCATTTTTTACTCTCAAAAAGACAAAGAAAGTCACAAACAAGTCATTACCTCAAGTAATAAAGACTTCGTACAACACTATATCGATCTTTGTATAGAATTCGAAATTACGATACCATGAAAGAGTTTTACTTTACACTTTCCCTTGTCCTAACATTGCTGCTCATTGCCCCTCCGACAATAACTGCACAATCCTACGCCATAAAACCGTATACGGCGCGATCCAAAAGGCCTACAAGCGACAACACGCGCCCGTCCAGGAGTTACGACAACGACATCCATACCTTATATCTTTCGGCTCAGCATGCCATTGGGATCCCCGATACACTGGACTATTATTTCCCTCGCGTAGCCAATATCGACACGATTGTATACACCCCGAGACAGGACGAATCGCAAGATGGCCAATGGGGTGAGGTTGAAATATGGGCCGCAAATGATTATCCGTTTACCTATCAACTGCTCACTACTGTAGACTGGCAACAAACCAAAGCCATAAAAACACTCCATTTACCCGGTACCGGTATCGACAATCCCAGTGCTATTCGGTTTGTCGTAAAATCGGCTTATAATAATTTTTCCAGTGTTGCCGAAATGGCTTTTTATTCGCCACAACCCAAAATCGTTACCACACCGGATGTTTTCACTGTCGAACCGGCCTGGGTGGCGCAACTAGGCGATTTAAAATTACCGGTTGCCCATGCTGTCGCTTCCAGCTTTCAATCCGGAAGCAACATCAATAAATCATACGATGGCGATCTAAACACGCTTTACCACTCCAATTACAATAACAGAAGCCTACCTTATACGCTTACATATGATTTTACTACGGTCGACAAAATGGATTATATTATTTACCACCCAAGACAGGATGGTAACAAAAATGGCGTTTTTGGCCGTATCAAAGTGGAAGCCCGGACTGCAACCGGTACTTTTCAGACGCTCGTCGAAACATACGATTGTGAATTGCGAAACGCGAAATCCATCATCCGATTTCCAGACAGTTTTCTCAATCCGGCACAAGTTCGAATAACCGTATTAAGTAGTTTCAACAATTTTGCAAGTGCTGCAGAAATCGAGTTTTATCAAAAACGAGAAAACGGAGGCAGCTATCAAACTATTTTTACAGATGCCTTGTGTTCTGAATTACAACCGGGTGTCACCGAAACGGCTATCGATACTATTTCCGATCCCTTTTTCAAAGCACTGGCACAACGTTTATTCCACAATTTATATCGCAAAAAATTCAGACTGCAGCACTACGCCGCCATACCTCCTACAGGGCATACAAAATCCATTTTAGGAAACTGTTTTCAATACAGTCGGTATCAGAATCCAACGGGTATTGCCTTTAAAAACAATGATATCGCAATCGTATTTGTTTCCGACTATGACATTTCGCAGGGAGGCATTTCTTTAAAAATAAAGGACTTTGACGATGAGGAATCCGGTACCGAAAGTCAGTATCCCCTTAAACCCGGACTAAACAAGTTTACCGTTACCAATAACGGACTTGCATACATTGACTACTATAGTAATGCCACTGACCTACCTCCTGTCGCCATTAATATTGTAACCGGAGGAGTAAACGGATTCCTGACTTATGACAATTATTCCTTTGCCGAATGGCTGGAAACACTGGTTAATTACCGGCTTTATCCGAAAATAGACATGGTAGGCAACTACATCACCTTAAACATAGACAAAATTGCATTACAGAACAACGCCCTTTTTACCGGAAAAGAATTACTGCAAAAATGGGATTCGATTGTAAAATTGCAATTTCATCATATGGGCTTAGTAAAATACAATCTTGTTCCGCGGAATAAAATGTTTGGGTGGGTAGAATCGAAAGGGGGTTATTATGCCATTAATCATTATGCGCATTATGATCTCAGCTGGAATGAAGAAGCACTCACAGCAGTAAAAAAAATGGATTTATGGGGAATTTCACACGAGCTCGGGCATCTGAATCAGATTTTAAACGGACTAAAATGGACCGGGACCACCGAGGTTACCAACAATATTTATTCGGCTTATGCCTCTTATGTCTTGGGTACTTCAAAATTAACCCGTCTGGAGACACAAAATGATAACTATATGGGGGCTTTTCTCACCGGTAATCTCTATAATATTTGTCATAACGAAATCGGGCGGAAAAGGCAAAACCTTATGAGTTATCCCAATTCTTATAATCTTTTTGCACGGTTAATTCCCTTCTGGCAGCTACAACTTTATTACGCTATTGCCGGTGCCGGAGTGAACGCGCCAACCCTGGAACAGGTAATGGCCAACGAAAATATAACGGGCAATACCGACTATGCAAACTGGCTTGGCATCACCGCCCAAACGATTCGAAACAGCACAACCAATTACAATAATGGTCAGCAGATTATGAATTTTGTAAAGTTTGTAAGCGATGCGGTACAACAAGACTTAACCAAATTTTTCACCAAAACCGGATTTTTGATCCCGTTTGATGCCGTAGTTGGCGATTATACTTCAGCCAGAATTACCATTACACAGGCCGATATTGACGCCACAAAGGCCTACATTGCCAGTAAAAATTACCCTGAGCCGCAATCTCCCGTACTACATTATATTACTGCGCGAAACCTTTTCATGTATAAAAACAATTTAACGGTCGAAGGAGTTCCCAATACCGGATTTACGATCGATTCGACTTCAATTCCCGGAAAAACCTATTATAAAATAGCTCATACAGTCTGGAAAAATGCAGTGGCTTTTGAAACCATCGACATCAATAACGACGTTCTTTTTATCACAACTTTTGCAACTGGCGATGCTACCAACAAAACCACTATGGTCCTTTTCCCGGAAGGGGCAGTTACTATTTATGCGGTTGGATCCGACGGAACCCGAATGCCGGTAATTTCGAAAAGGAATCCTCCAACTCTAGGAATAGAAAATCCCGAAAGTGCGCCTATGGCCAAAGAAGAGGGTGTTTCAATCTATCCGAATCCGGCAAAAAACAACATCACCCTTACCCTTACAGATACTACTTTCAAAAAAGGAACGATGATCTCTACAAATGGTCAAATCGTTAAGCGATTCCGTATAAAATCCAGTACCAACATTACTGTCGGCAATCTTCCTGCCGGTTTATATCTTATAATTCTGGAACGCAGTGACCATTCGAAGGTTACTCATAAAATAATGGTAAACCGCAATTAAACGGTATATTTTTCAAATCTGATTCTTCAGTTCCGACATAAAAAAAGCGCCCTTAGTTCGGGCGCTTTAGTTATTCATAGCATTTGTTGGTTTATAAAAACCTTACATCATCACCTCATCGGCACTTGGTCCATAACTTCCCGGAATCGGAATGTTCAACAAACGTAAATTAACGCCCAATTGAGCACGGTGGTGTACGATCTGACAATAACACATCCGAATCACCTCGTATTTGGATGAGGTTTTATAAATCTGATCTCCGTTGCGCAGCGTCCATTCTTCCCAGAATTCTTCTTCATCATTATCTTCCAGTGCTTTTCTTCCTTTTTCAAGCGACTCTTCGAAAAACTCCAGTAACTCAGCCGTGCTTTTCACTTCTTTCGGTTGGTACGGATTGTTTGCAAAATCAAGCTCACTGGTTGTCAGTACCATTTCTACCCATGCCGTTAGTTCGGCGATGTGCGCTGCCAACACTCCTATTTTCATACTTTTCGGATGGAGCTGCCAGTCTAATTTCTCGGTAGGCACGATGGATAGCATTTTTCGGGTTGTAGCTGCTTCCTGCACTAACTCTTCTTGTAACAATGTGATTAGTTTCATATACTGTATCGTTTTTTGTTTAACAATACAAAGGAACAACCGGTTGGTGACAACCCTATGTCAGCAGGTTTTTGAAGTTTATTCTTTTTGTAAAATTTTTTCAGCCAGTTCTTTTATACGCACTTTTAACGAGGTCGGTTCTACGATCTCGGCATAGTCGGCAAACATAATATACCAACGGGCAAAACCTTCGTGCAGCGATTCGGTCAGGAAGGTCATTTCAATTTCATTCCCATCGATTTTTTCACTCACAAAGCCATAATAATGTTTTCGTTCCTGCAGGTACATTCCTATCGTTTTATCGACTCTGATCACGGCTTTTTCCCTTTTGAAATGTAAATCTTTCTTGATCTGTTCGTGATATTTCTCAAGGGAAGTATGCTCTTTCCGGAAAGGCTCTCCGGTTAACAAAATCGCCACCACTCTGTCGGCCCTGAAATGTCGGTAATCCGAACGATAATGGCAATAACCCACGGTATACCAATATTCATTTTCGTAATAAATCCCTATGGGTTCGATGAGCCGTTCGGTATTTTGCTCATTTCCAAAAGCGCGATAGGTCATTCTTACAATGCGTTTTTCCGAAATAGCTTTTAAAAGTACATCCAGACTATTGTCGGGCGCCGTAGTATTCTTCTTTTTTTTGCGGACATGAATATGCTCTTCCAATCCTTCGACCAGATCTTTTTCCGATCCTCGTAACACCGACCGGATTTTATACATTGCCGATCGAAAATTGTTCTGGATAGCCGTTTCCGACAGTTTTTCCATCAATTTTTCCGCCGTAATAAAAGCCATAGCCTCATCCTGAGTAAACATCACCGGTGGTAATCGATAGCCATCGACGATCGAATACCCCACTCCGGCTTCCCCATATAGCGGTACTCCGGCTTCCTCCAAAGTACGGATATCCCGATATACCGTTCTAAGACTAATCCCAAACCTATCGGCCAGATCCTGCGCTTTTACTACTCTTTTGGACTGTAACTGAATTAAAATTGCCGTAATGCGGTCAAATCGGTTCATGGTTTGTTGCTTTAGCTGTCAAAAGTAAAACAAACCGGTAGCTGTTCAAATTTTATTTTTTAACAAACGAACCAACGGCTTTGGCCTACCCGGATGTATTCTTTTTTCGGGATTCAAATAGAGTGATCAACTTTGTTATTGTATTCCAGTTTCGGGAAGTTGCCGTTACTTTCAGCTTATTTTCGATCCAGTTATTCGTCATTTTCGAATTTCCGGCCGAATTCACATAATTCAGATAAACTGCACGCCGATTGTTGGCTATCTGAAAAGTATCGGGTTGTACGAATTCCGGTTCCAGGCGCGCCGTATTTTCTGCTGTGGGTTCGGTAGCCAAAAAAGCGACATAAAGCTGTTTTACCGGGACAATTGGTTCACTTAAATAGGGATTCGCAGTAAAAACGTCCAACAGCTGCCTTTCCGAAACCGCCACTACCGGCACCTGAAAGTCGTATTTTTCCAATAGTAAGGCAGTTACCTTATTTTCTATTTCCCCGGGATCCGATTCGGATGTATCCACAAAAACATTCCCACTCTGAATATACGTTTGCACATTCGAAAATCCGGCTGCGGCTAACAAATTGCGCAGGTCCTCCATTTTTATGATTTTTTGCCCGGATACATTAATCCCTCTTAACAGGATGAGATGCGTGTGCATGATGATTGCGTTTTTTTAGAATTACCGTGAATTTGGATCCTTTATCAGCTCCTTCGCTTTCGGCATAAATCCTGCCGTTACTTCGTTCCACTATTTTCCGGCAAAGATACAATCCTATTCCGGTTGACGGCTCTTTGTGTGTCCCCTGGCGGGAATGTTTTGTAAACTTCTCGAACAATTCTTCCTTCCGGATGTTTTCAAATCCCATTCCTTTGTCGACGACGACAAAAATAACACTATCGTTTTCCTCCATTATATATAGGAGTATTTCCGAACCGGCATACGAAAATTTGATGGCATTGTCTATAAGGTTGATCAATACCCGTTGTAAATATTCCTCCTTCATCACCACGTCGATTTTATCGACTTCCTTGACCACTCGCAAGGTCAGTTTTTTACTATCCAGTTTCTGATCGGAAACTTTTTCGATCAGTCCAATAATTTCGTCCAACCGATATTCCTGATTTTCGGTTGCTGTTCGCGAAAAGGCTTCTTCTTCCCGTAACAGTGCGATAAAGCTTTCTAAAAACTCCAATTGGTGTGTTGTAGACTCTACAATTAGTTCCGCATAGTTTTTTATTTTATCCGATGGTTCTTCTTCCAATATAAATCGGGCCAAGAACTGAGGTGTTGCCGCATAGTTTTTTAAGTCGTGCGACAATAAGGAAGTCAGGTCTTTTTTTTCACTTAAGAGGTCTTCATTTTCATTGATTCGCAATTGCAGATTTGTCAACAGTGTTCCTACCTCATCGGTATAGCGGGTTGGCAGCGAAGGAATAATTCCTCTTTCTCCGTATCGGATCAGTGCTTCGGAGGCGATCTCCATCGGTTGCACTAATTTTCGTAAAATCCAAAGCGTTACTCCGGTAGCTACGAGCGTTAAAACGAGTGTTAAGGTGAACAATATTCCCGGAGAAATGATCTTGGGATGAAAAAGTATATATACGACAATCCCTATCAGCGGAATATGAATCCCTAAAAAAGCGACAAATAGGAATTTAAGCGCATAACTTTTTCGTAAAAACGGAATATTAGACAACCAGGTGTATAATTTCATAGGGCAGTGAATAATTACAACATTGATTGTCTCAAATATAAAGAATCAAACATTACAAATTGTACCATCGATAAAAAAAGTAGGTTTTCGCACTTTACAATCCTAACAATCCTTATTTTTGCCCCATGGGAAGAAAAAGAACAGATAAAATCGTTTTTGATACAGTAAAAGTCCTGGATGCAGGCGCAAAAGGTGTTTCGGTTGCTAAAGCACCCGATGGGAAAGTAATCTTTATTCCGAATGTAGTACCGGGTGACGTGGTTGATGTACAAACCTTTAAGAAACGAAAATCGTACTATGAAGGCAAAGCGGTTCATTTTCACGAATTTTCAGAATACCGGGTTGATCCCGTTTGCGATCATTTTGGTGCTTGTGGTGGATGTAAATGGCAAAATATGGACTATGCCCGTCAGTTGTTTTACAAAAATCAAGAGGTTTACAACAACCTGAAAAGAATCGGAAAAATTGAATTACCAGAATTCGAACCTATTCTTGGTTCTGAAAAACAGTTTTTTTACCGTAATAAAATGGAATTTTCGTTTTCGAATTCCCGTTGGTTAACCGACAAGGAAATTCAGAGTGAAGAAGATTACAGCAATCAGAATGCTTTAGGATTTCATATTCCGCGAATGTGGGATAAGATTCTGGACATTTCCAAATGTCATTTACAGGAAGATCCGTCGAATGCGATTCGAAATGAGATCCGTCGTTTTGCGAACGAACACCAGCTGCCTTTTTTTAACCCGAGAAACCACGAAGGTTTATTACGTACCCTTATGATTCGTACCGCTTCGACCGGTGAGATCATGGTATTGGTACAGTTTTTCGAAGAAAACCTTGAGCAACGCGAATTATTATTAAACTTCCTTGCCGAGCGTTTCCCGGAAATCACTTCCCTTCAATATGTCATCAATAGCAAAGCTAACGATACGCTATACGATCAGGATATTAAATTATACAAAGGTAGAGACTATATTCTGGAAGAAATGGAAGGCTTGCACTTTAGCATCAATGCGAAATCGTTTTACCAGACCAATTCGGATCAGGCCTATGAACTTTATAAAATCACACGCGACTTTGCCGGATTAACCGGAAACGAATTAGTATACGACTTATACACCGGAACTGGTACAATTGCCCAGTTCGTGTCTAAAAAAGCCCGGAAGGTAGTCGGTGTGGAAGCTGTTCCGGAAGCCATTGCCGATGCGAAAGAAAACGCAAAACGCAACAATATTTCAAATTGTGACTTCTTTGTTGGCGATATGAAAGTTGTGTTTAACGAAGCTTTTATTGCGACTCATGGTAAACCGGACGTTATCATCACCGATCCGCCACGCGATGGTATGCATAAAGATGTCGTGGAACAAATTTTGAAAATCGCCCCGGAACGCGTTGTTTATGTAAGCTGTAATTCGGCTACTCAGGCACGCGACCTGGCTTTGATGGACGAAATGTATAAAGTAACCCGTGTTCGTCCGGTGGATATGTTCCCACAAACGCATCATGTGGAAAATGTTGTACTTTTGGAAAAACGATAATCGATCGATGAAAAAACTAAAAACTTTTGCTATCGCTTTTATACTCGCCAATTCCTTTTGGAGTTGTGAGAAAGATGATATTTGCGCCGACGGTACGCCTACAACACCAAGTGTGATTGTCGAGTTTTACGATATTGATGATCCAACCGTTTTAAAAAATGTTACCAATCTTAAGGTAATTGCTTTTGGAATGACAGAAGGTATTGTTTTTAATTCTTCCGCACAGAATGAATCCCGTTATCTTACCAATGGAAATAAGATCAAATTACCATTACGGACTACCGCAGACAATACGACTTATCGCCTTATATTAAATGCCAATAGCACTAATCCGTCTCTGGTAAACGAAGACACGCTTAGCTTTAGCTATTCGAGATCGGACATTTATGTTTCCAGAGCCTGTGGCTATAAAACCGTTTTCCAGCTTAACGCCGACAATCCGGTGTTATCGTCTGTTGATCCTAATCCTTGGATCGGATCCGCTATAACCCAACAATCCAATATTCAAAATGAAAATCAGACGCATCTTAAAATCTATTTTTAGTATTGTCCTTTTAGGGTTATCACTAACATCGTCTGCTCAGGATTCCATTCCTAAAAAGACGGAACGTTATGGTATCCGTGTGGGTGCCGACCTGAGTCGTTTGGCGCGTTCTTTTTATGAAAAGGATTACCGCGGACTGGAGCTTGTTGCGGATTACCGTCTTTCTAAAAAGATTTTTATCGCCGGTGAAATCGGAAATGAAGACCTTACCGATAACGAAGCACAGTTGAGTTACACCACCAAGGGAAGTTATTTTAAAGCCGGATTCGACTTTAATGCTTACGACAACTGGCTGGACATGGAAAATATGATCTATGCCGGCGTACGTTATAGTGTGAGCACCTTTAGTCAGCAATTAAATTCCTACGATATTTATAATACCAATCCTTATTTTGGAGAAAACACGTTGGAACCCAATCAGAAATTCGATGGTCTGACCGCTCATTGGGTAGAATTTGTGGCCGGTGTAAAAGCTGAGATTTTCAGTAATCTGTTTCTTGGTTTTAGCGTTCGTTTAAATTATCTGGTATCGAATCAGAAGCCGGAAGGTTTTGATAATTTATATATTCCGGGTTTTAACCGGACGTACGACGGAAACTTCGGTGCCGGATTTAATTATTCCGTTTCCTATTTTATTCCGCTTTACAAAACGGCAAAAAAAACCGAAACCCCTAAAAAGAAATAATAAAAAGCAACGGAATCCGTTGCTTTTTATTTGAGTTCATTTTCTGCCGATAACTTTTTTTTATACCTTTCCTTTTCAAAACTATTCAAATGCACTACTATGAAACGATTTTGGCTGCTCCTTCTGCTGTCGATTTATTCTCTTTCCGGATATTCACAAACCATAACTGCGGAGAACTTTGAGGTCAATTTCGACACCCTTTTAGCCAATATGGATAAAGAAAATTGGGTACTCACCGAAAAGTTGAGTTCTGATTTACTGCGATATGCCGATCCCAAACCGAATCTCGATCTGGAAGCAAAAGGGCTTCGTTATATGTATATCTATTCCGTAGCCGGATTGTTAAACGAGAAAAAACTATCGAACGAAAAAGCACTTGAAAAAATAAAACCTTTAAAAGGAAAAGAGATGATCATGCGAGTACTTCCTTTTAACAGCAACTGTTATATCAATTGTGTTCATTTGGATAAAGACCGAAAAGACACTTTTTTTTCGGGCGTCAATAATTCTAACGGCACTCAGATTTTCTCCTTTGAATATGTGACGATTAAAAATGGTATTTCCGAATCGGAAGCAGAACTGGAAGGAAAATACATCAGTTTGAGAGGGAGACTCGATGAAATTGCTGTAGCAGGTGTGACACTCCCCCATTTTAAACTGTTTTTTACGGAGGGCACCTATGAATTTATGGAGCAATAACATTCATTATATATAAACAAATCCTTTTAAAATGAAAAATAGTATCCTACTACTGCTGTTGATCAGTCTGTTTTCTTGTCAGCCCAAAAATGAGAAGGCCACCCCGGAAAACAGTACTTCCGAAACGTCAAAAGTCACCGTTGATTATACGGTAGCGACACGATTCATATCGGATTACACCCATTTTCTTAATACTTCTACCGATCCGAAAGCAACACTTGTCTGGATACAAAATAACAAACTCCTGACGTCCGGTTTTAAAGCCAACTACACCCGTATTATGGAAGAGGGATGGAAAGAAGATCCCGAGTTAGGACTTGGTTTTGATCCAATTTTTGACGGACAGGATTACCCGGACAACAACTATACCATAACTGCAATCGACTCACTTTCCGGTTTTGTCACCGTATCTTCCGATAGCTGGAAAGAGTTTGAAGTGGTTACGCGGGTTATACAAAACGGAAAACAATCTCTGGTGGATGGCTCCGGAATTATTAATATCCCGGAAAATAAACGAGCGCAGCGGTAGGTTCTCAAAATAGTGATCTTAATTTTTCGTTTTAAAAACCGGACTAGTCAAAATATAAGTACGCCTTTTTATATCTGATTCGTTTTGCTTTTTTCTTTGTTTCAGACATTTTTCATCCAGGACTTCTATCAGTTCACTATAAATAACAGAACCTTGTTCATTCCCATCTTTTAATGGACTATTAACCAATTTATGACATGGTGCAGGCTTTTTTATTCCTATCTTAGAAAAATCAAAATCATATAAGGTACGTATCTTCGTACTCTCATATTTTTTCCCTGATTGTCCTGGTATCTGATCATAAGTAGTTAGATAAGCTTCATACGTACCCTCTTCATAATTTAAAACCAGATTTTCAAAACCTAAAATCGGTTTATTTCTTGTGATTAAAAAATTATAGGAATGTCGTTTCTTATCTGCTATATAAACTACTGTGTCGGTATTTACCGTAAAATCATAAAGTGGATCATACGATTTTGCTACTTTAGGAGCTTCCAGCAATATGTCGTCCCACTCATCTGTAACTTGTTTATCATACTTGATTTTTCTGACCATCATACTATTTTCTCGTCGTATCCCCTCTTTAAAAGAACTTTGGCAGCCCATCATAAAAAACAAAACGCTACATGTAGAAAACAACATAACTAAAATGAACTTTATTTCTCTCATTTCTATTTCAATTAATAATCCATATATTAATATTTTTATAGGCTACTCTTACCTCTATGTCTAATTCCTTACTAGCATAATAATGCAAACAATTGGCAGAAATATAATTTTCATTTCCATCGCAATCATCACAATGCCATGGTTTAGGCATACTTTTAATAATTTTAACTCCTAATAGTTTTGCAGAGTCAATCTCTGAAAAATCAATTTCGTCATAAGGATTAAATAAATCTCTCTGTCTCATTATCATAAAAAGTATATCATTTTAATACCTTCTTTTAAGCATTCATAAAAAACATAATCTTTATAAGCTGTAATCCAAGCGTTATTACTTTTCTGATAATCAAAACTCTCTCTTCTATTTATAGAACAAGAACAGATAAAAAAACAGATCAACACTACACTTTTTTGCCATATTCTTGGTTTATTGTTACGTTTTTTATACCTTACTACTAGTTCTAATCCAATATTAAATTATTCCACTCTTTCCTATTTATAAACTCCTTAAAATATCTTTTATACTCATTTTTAGCTATAGAATCCAATTCACGGCTTACATAATATTTAAGACAGGCCGTAGCAATATGTCGTTTTAAAGGAGTGTCGTCAAAACCAATAAAATATAGCCGTTCAAGTGCTTTTCTATATGCATCCTTACCAATCTCTTTCGCTTTTAAAATATCTTTTAATCGCATCGTATAATACGGATTTGATAATTTTTCCGGAGTTGTTGCCAAAAGAATACTATCATTTTTATAGCCTTCCTCAAGACAAGAGAAAAAAACTTCATTTTTAAACGCTATAATCCATTTATTTTCTTCGATTGTATTTGTAAATCCATAATATTTATCCAACTTATAAGGTTGATAAGAATTACAGGCAATCATGCAAAAAATCATTATTATGACTGTGATATGTTTAATGTTTTTCATTTTGCTTTTAATAGATATTTACAATCATCATTACATACCGTCTAATATTTTTTTTATTTCCTCCTCATTTTTATCAATATATAACTGATTTATTTTATTAAGGTGAATAAGTGGCTCTTTCAATTCCATTTTTGGGCTGTTACTGTTTGCTTCCAGAAGTTTAAAAACTAAAGAATCGTTTTCTTTTTTTCGCTCCTTATATTTTTCAGTAAAATCACTCTCCGAGAAAACCACTAATTCAGAATCAATCAGTTTTCTACTGGACAAAACGGAAGCTGCAAAGCGTAAAAAAAAACATTTCCTTCTCATTTTTTTTATTGATTGTATTTGGAATCGAAACAAAACAATATAAATTCCTATTTGTTATTTTTTTCTTATCATAAAATTTTAAAACAGTTTGTTCCAATTTCTTTGTTCTTTCATTGGTACTACTAATAAATAATACTACTTTATTATAGTACATCATTTTATTTATATCATAACCAATTTCAACATAATTGATGTCGTCATTTCGGAATCGGAATTGTTTTGAAGCTACTATTTTCTGAGAAAAAACATTTAATGAAAATAGTAGCAACAAAACTGAAGTATAAGAATGTAATTTTATAAAATACATATATCTATAAATTATAATTCAATCTAAAGTCCATATGTCAATGTTTTTTATAGATACACCGCTATTAATAATCCTTTACCCATACTTGTTTTCTTTTTTTAATATGCTTTTTATAGGCGACTCTTGCTTCTATGTCTAATTCCTTACTAGCATAATAATGCAAACAATTGGCAGAAATATAATTTTCATTTCCATCGCAATCATCACAATGCCATGGTTTAGGCATACTTTTAATAATTTTAACTCCTAATAGTTTTGCAGAGTCAATCTCAGAAAAATCAATTTCATCATAAGGATTAAATAAATCTCTCTTTCGCATTATCGTAAAAAGTGTATCATTTTAATACCTTCTTTTAAGCATTCATAAAAAACATAATCTTTATAAGCTGTGATCCAAGCGTTATTACTTTTCTGATAATCAAAACTCTCTCTTTTATTTATAGAACAAGAACAGATAAAAAAACAGATCAACACTATACTTTTCATCATATTTTTAATTTAAAATCCAAATATCTATATATGCAATTGGAGCTGGAGGAGTATCATAAAAATGACATCCGTTCACACACGTTCCATCTCCTTTTATCAAATCTGCATGGCCAGATGCCCATTTGGAATTAGAAGAAACCATCGAATAAATCCCTCTTAGTCCCTCGATTTTTGCCTTTTACTCCTCCCTCACTACCTGAGATTCGTATATCAAAATGTTGCTTTTGCTTTTGCTATTCATTAATAATACAACGGAATAAACCGGACATGATTTATTTTTAATCCTCTCTCAATATTTTCTTTACTATCAATTATAAAGATCTTTTTATTTTTTAAAACTTCCGTACTGGCGGCGTAGCCATATCGTTGAAAAAAAGCCATATCAATGACATTTTCCTTATTTTTTTTAACAAATGATTCTTGTACTAATTCAGGAGTTTCTGCCATTGGTAAAAAAAGGAGGTACGGTGACGGATCCGTTTTCGAGAAATGAACATAGTACTTGTTTTCAATATTATGCTTAGCATTTTCCAAAACGATATAGAGTATACACTTTTCTTTTATGGCCCTATACTTTTCGTCATAAAAAATATCATTTAAAAAGTAAAACACTTTTAAATACGTTATTCTTTTTCGATAATGTGGGAATTTTTCTTTAATAAATATCTTTAATGCAATAGAACTATAATCGATTACTTTTTCTTTTGTAAACAACTTTAATCTGTAATTAGTTGCATCCTGTACCTCCATTTCAACATCTCCATTCCTATTAACATTCAGTTCTTTTGGGTCTATAGTACAAAGTGTATCCAACATAGCATAGCTTTCCGTCTTCATTACTTTTTTAAGTTGCTTTTTGTTTATTATTTCCCCATCAATAGATAGGATATATTTAAAGACTTTGCCTTTTTGAAATACGAGATATTTTGTTTTTTCAAATTGTAAAATAGTTACAGTATTGTCTTTTATTTTTAATTGATTTCGAAGATCATTATAATCATTGTTTACCTTAGGGAAGGTACTTTGACTAAATGAAATAATCGAATACAATAAGATGATACCTAACATTCTTTTTTTAGTCATGATATTTTAAGGGTTATTATTAAAGTTTGCAACACCTACAGAAATATATTGTCTAAAATTCAATTCATTAGGAGATCCTTTAGGATAAATCATTAGAAATGAAGAACACAATTGTAACCCTTGATAACTAACATGTATAAAATAATCATTCCAATTCCATGGAATTATTTCATTATATATTTTAACCGAAGGTTTTGTCTTAGTGACGTTATATATTACCGCATTGGGTTCTGGATTCTCAACCGCATTAATCTGATAAGGCGTTAATATTTCATCTTTAATTTCTTTAAAAATTGATACAAGAATAGGAATCATATGATCTGTTAAAAAATTATGTTGTGATTCTTCACCTATAAATCCATTATAATATGTATTTATAGTCTGAACAAAATCCATATTATTGATGTCTTGTATCGAAATCCCCATATGAGGTAAACTCAATTTAACATTTAAAAAAGCATGAACGCATTCATGAATAATTACTTGAGCTATATCTACATTCGAATTTTGCAACAAGAGTTCTCTATCAATAACTATCTTATTAAAAAACATTCCTGAGTCGACTCTTTCTTTCTTACAATATCCCATTACACGTCCATTATTTTCTTGTGGTATGCTCTCAATCTGGAACTTTACGTTTATTTTATTCATATCACGAAATACATTTATGAATAATGCCTTAAAAGAAGGAGACTTTAATAACTGGTCGTAAATAATTCTAAACTTCACTTCCTCTTTTGTAAATCCAGATACAGCTGTTAAATCAATGTTTGCGGGCCCTAAAAAAGATTTTTGAGGATCAAAAGTCAATCCTGTTTTTATACTTTCTGTTATAAGTTTGACAGCAAACTCCGAAGCTTTGATATCGATTAATCCGGTTTGATTATCAAAATGCTGCTTTAGGTATTCACTAATTTTTTTACCATTGGTCGTCCGCCACCACAATGAATTTGGAACAACCGTTTTCATCGACTCTTTAAATTTTTTAAGATATAGGGCAAACCTTAGATTCAATACAGGCTTGGTAAAAACCGTAACACCGCCCGCCTCTGTAGTAGAAGAGCTGTCATCAGCTTTTGGAAATGGCGAATTGGGAACAGTTGTCGTATGTCCGGTACTTCCTGTATGTCCCACTGGGTTTTCACCTACATTGTTTCCTTGATTTCCTGCTGACGGCGGATCGTAAACGCCCGTATTGACCCCGGTTCCCATCCATCCACCCCAACCACCGTTGGGAACACCTCCACTCGGAGTTGACCCACTGGAAGCTCCTCCTGATGTATTACTACTGGTCTGACCACCACTGTTTAGCTGATCCATACAATCCTGATCGATTACTTTTACCCATTCACTATGCGTAGCGCCTCCCTGTTCGTTCCATGCGACCTCTCTTTTTTCCCACTTATAACATGGAGTCGGCCTTTTCCGTTTCGTTATTGACGATTCCGGATCAAAAGGGGTAATCGCAACTTGTGTTTTCTCATTTACTAAATGTTCCGGATGCACCAATTGTGCTGCTGTAAAATCATATCGGATCCGGTAGGCCGTATAATCACCCTGTTCGTAATTTAAAATCAGGTTTTCCAATCCCGGAACAACTTCTTTCCGGATTATCGAAAAAGTGTAGGAATGCTGCTCCCCTTTTCCGATATACACAATTTCATCGGTGTTTATCGTAAAATCCTGTTTCCCTTCAAAGGGTGTTGCCGTTCGAAAACCCGGTAGAATTGTTTCCAGTTTTTCCATAACCTGAAATTCGTACTGTAATTCTTCCAGCGAAAGTGTTTTAACAACAACTCGCGTTGCATTATTCGGTTCCGGTTCTTTAAAAGATTCCGGTTCGCAGGCGGTAAAAAGGAGTACGCAACAAAGAATGCCCCCAACCCCTAAACGTCTTAACTGTCGTTTCATGGCAGATAATTAAGATATTCACAGGGGAAATATTTTGAGAGGGATACTACAGGAATCGATATTCCTTATCACGTCGTTTTATAGCGATAGCTATTCTACATAGTTAATTATTTTGGAATTATGTTCCTATATATAGACAAGACAAAAACGTCCAAATTGAAGAAATTTACTTAGTTCGTCTGTTTTAATAGGGTTTTATAATCCAATGGTTCAAATACAAATTCCGATACTTTGTTCCGCTTAGATTCATTAACAATGATTGGATAATCCATCACTTTTTCGGCTGAAACCATAAATCGGTATTCATTTTGAAACATAAATACTGCAATCTCTTTTTGTTCATCGATCATCGTGTATTCTAAGTACTGTATTTTACCGTCATAGTCTTGATATTCAATTTTGATATGATGACTCCCTAATGACTTACTTTTTTTATTTATTTTATATAATCTTGTAACCATCCCTCCAATGAGCAATTCCTTTTCAGCTATTTGGATCGGATTATGATATCCAAAATCACATGGCACATATAAATAGTAGTCCTCATGATATTGGTATAATGGAACCCATTTTTTAATTTTCTCTTTTCGTTGTTTATACCTTTTTACATTGGAATCAAAAAAGGAAGTTAACGACTTATAATAACCTGATTCTTTATCAGGCGCTATATATATTTTTTGAATTTCATCATGGATTAAAAAAATCGTATCCTTTTTTACCTGTGCACTACCCTGCAAAATATGTAATAGCATAAATACTATTATTTGTATCTTTTGTATTCTAGCTCCCTTTTCCTTATACATACCAAAATTCATAGGCATCCTTTTTACATTTATTATAATTTAAATTAAAAGAAATACTCTGATTTGTCCTTTATTCATTGTACTTATTGCTATTATTTTACCATGATTGTCCAATAATATAGGGATGATATGATCTTCATTTTTATTTATAATTTCATAGTCAATTTTTTGTTTATTAAATGCTTCACGATAGGTATATACAATATAGTTTTGGGAAATTAACTTCTTTTTGATTTCATCTAACTGTAAAGAAAATAACTTAAATCGTTCTTGCTTTCCCAATGTATCTTGCTTAACAAAAGCATTGTATATTTTTTCATTTTCAATATTATTAACGACACTCTTACAAAATTCATTTACAATATTTTGTTTTGTGAAAATGTAGTGTTGCCAATTAAAATAAGGATTAAAAAAAATGTTTTCATAATGACTTTAATTACAATTCCCTAAATTTGAGAGAGAGAGAGAGAGAGAGAGAGAGAGAGAGAGAGAGAGAGAAACTCCTCCTGTTGTATTTCTCTTTGTATCAGCCAGTGTTACCACTTCCTATAACCGCTGAGTTTTCTAAAAGTCATACTGATCTGCTACTTTCCCTTTTCTATAATATTTTACATTTTTTAATAAAAATGAACCATCTTCTTTTTGAAAAAAAGTTTTAATAATAAAATCTGTATTTGTAAATTTTTCATATCCATTTATATTGAATTGTTTTGTGATGATTTTATTATCAGGATACTCCTCCAGAACTCCTTTAATAAAAACGGTGTCTATTTCTTTTTCAGCACCTAGCTTTTGCCCTTTTATAACATACCCAAAAAGGTTATCTTGGTTTTTCTTCCAATAATAAAATTTGAAATATTTTATCATCCCATCAAACTCACCAATATTAATTCTTTCTATCCTCGTTTTATATTTTTGCGTTCCCAATTGTTCACAAGTACTACAACCTATAACAAAAAATAAAATCAAACCTATTACCATTATATACTTATTCATAACGCTACAATAATCAATACAATTCCCAAAAATAGATCTCTCTGACATCATTAAAATAACACCCAGACAAACATCCGGAATGACTAAAAAAGTCGGCATGCCCGGAAGCACCAAATGATTTCCGGTCTTTCGGAATCATGATATGGATATAACGGTACCCTTTTTTCGTTTTTTTTATTCATCTAAGGCTACTTTTTCAACTATAACAACCGGAAAACTTCGTCCTTCTATATTATAAATAGTTACATAGATTTTACTGTTTTGTAGAATTGATCCGTCATGCGCTCTGTTAAAATAATTATGATCAAAAACATGATTAAAATAGTTCTGATTAAAAACTGCTCCATTTATTGGAAAAGTATAAATTATATTTTTTTCACCCGCTATCGAAAAAGTCAAACCAGAACCAAAATATTCTCGACTAATACCGGTGTTTTTATAGAGCGCTTCATACTCATCATCATAAATAGCAAACTTAAACAAGTCCAAAATTTCACCTATGAATACATATTTCAACTGAGAAACACTTTTATATTCGGGTGGTAATTTTAACAATTCCATATTATAAGTATTACCAACCTCTTTTATCGAATTGTCTTCATTCTCCGTTTGAGAAAAACTATGTATTACAATAAACATCGCAACCAAGCTGAAAAGCGTCTTCATATTATTTACTTTTTCTTATCTGAGTAATTATATAATCATATTTAGTACAACAATTACGGTAGCTGAAGCATTGTGTCTTCCCTGTTATTTTAGAATTAGATGCGTTATAATATAATTTATTCTCATTACTTGCTCCTTGAGATACAGAACCTGACGCATTATCAAAAAACAAAAAATATTTTCCCTTTACATCAGTTCCCATTCCTACAATCACAATAAAATGATCTGTCGATTTATCTAAATTTCCCGGATGTCCTGATTTATTGTCTACCCCCACAATCACAGGAATTCCTTTTGACAAAGCATATTTTAAATAGCTCAGCCCTTTTGACAATTGTTCATAGTCTATTCCTCCTTTCTCTGTGTAGATTTGAAATGTTTGTCCTTCATCAAAATAATTCGAAATTCGATAACCTCTTTTCAAAATCTGTTCCTTTGCAAAATCCATGCATTGGTAATAGTTATTAGTATTTGGATTTATTTCTAATCTCCACCCTACAAATTGATCTATAGCAATAACACTAGATATTTCCGGCCAAGGATTCTCTTGTGGATTAAATATTTCAAAAACAGTGTTATCATATTCTCCCGAAATGTTATTATCATAATCTCCTGTATTGGTAAAATACTCCGTTCTATTCTCAAAAAGATTATTTATTGTTATTTCTGGGTGATTAATCAGATAGCCAATCGCCCAAACCGCAAACTCCGAAGCTTTGATATCGATTAATCCGGTTTGGTTATCAAAATGTTGCTTCAGGTATTCACTAATTTTTTTACCATTGGTCGTCCGCCACCACTATGAATTTGGAACAATCGTTTTCACCGACTCTTTAAATTTTTTAAGATATAGGGCAAACCTTAGATTCAATACAGGCTTGGTAAAAACCGTAACACCACCCGCCTCTGTAGTAGAAGAGCTGTCATCAGCTTTTGGAAATGGCGAATTGGGAACAGTTGTCGTATGTCCTGTACTTCCAGTATGCCCCACTGGATTTTCATTTGTATTATCTCCCTGATTACCAGCTGGCGGCGGATCGTAAACGCCCGTATTGACCCCGGTTCCCATCCATCCACCCCAACCACCGTTGGGAACACCTCCACTCGGAGTTGACCCACTGGAAGCTCCTCCTGATGTATTACTACTGGTCTGACCACCACTGTTTAGCTGATCCATACAATCCTGATCGATTACTTTTACCCATTCACTATGCGTAGCGCCTCCCTGTTCGTTCCATGCGACCTCTCTTTTTTCCCACTTATAACATGGAGTCGGCCTTTTCCGTTTCGTTATTGACGATTCCGGATCAAAAGGGGTAATCGCAACTTGTGTTTTCTCATTTACTAAATGTTCCGGATGCACCAATTGTGCTGCTGTAAAATCATATCGGATCCGGTAGGCCGTATAATCACCCTGTTCGTAATTTAAAATCAGGTTTTCCAATCCCGGAACAACTTCTTTCCGGATTATCGAAAAAGTGTAGGAATGCTGCTCCCCTTTTCCGATATACACAATTTCATCGGTGTTTATCGTAAAATCCTGTTTCCCTTCAAAGGGTGTTGCCGTTCGAAAACCCGGTAGAATTGTTTCCAGTTTTTCCATAACCTGAAATTCGTACTGTAATTCTTCCAGCGAAAGTGTTTTAACAACAACTCGCGTTGCATTATTCGGTTCCGGTTCTTTAAAAGATTCCGGTTCGCAGGCGGTAAAAAGGAGTACGCAACAAAGAATGCCCCCAACCCCCAAACGTCTTAACTGTCGTTTCATGGCAGATAATTAAGATATTCACAGGGGAAAATATGGTTAGGAGGAGACTACAGGAATGAATATTCCTTATTACGTCGTTTTATAGTGATAGCTTTATCACAAGTTATCAATTCTAGAAAAGCAGATCGTAATCGTAACCAGACAAAAAAAGACAAACCGAGCACAAAAAATCCGTCCTGAAATAAATTGTCAAAACAACCTATTGCAGGACGGATTCGGATATAAAAAAATCCCGGAAAACCGGGATTGTATTATTTTATTTCTTTGATACCTTTTACAAAGATCCATTTCATAAAAAGTCGTTCGCCATCGTTGGTTTTTACCGCCTGAAATTTAGGGGCCAATATCGTCGCCACTACAAAAGCGGTAACCGGAATCCAGTATCCCTGTAAATGAGTAAAAGTTCCAACCAGGTAGCGAAACAGAATAAATAAGATTGCAAATGCCGTTAACTGATACACAAATGCTTTGGTTTTTGGTGCCATTGCCATACTAATATTGTTTAATTATTATCGTTATCGTTATTTTTAAATTTGGTACGTTTGCTGCCTTCATACATTTCATACTTCACAAATCGGGTTTCCAGCTTACCGTTAAACAGTTTGATTTTACGGGACGGTTTTAAACCGACAAATTTCAGCGCTTCAATATTGGCCGTGATAAACCACGCATTCGTTCCCGGGTAATGTTGTTTTAGCGTATCGCCGATTTCGCGATAAAAACGTTCCATTTCGATGTCAAGTCGCTCTCCATAAGGTGGGTTAAATACCATATGCAACGGTCCGCGGGTTTCTTTTTCGGTTTCAAAAAAGTTCGCCTGCGAAATACTCACATATTCGTCGAGGTTGGCATTGCGAATATTGTCTTTGGCTTTCATTACCGCCGACGGTGCCTTATCGTATCCTTTTATCGTATAATGAAATTCACGGGTCTTTTTCATCAGGGAGTTCATTATCTGATCAAACAGTTCATTGTCCCAATCGTTCCAACGTTCAAAAGCAAATTCTTTTCGGTTGATATTCGCCGGAATATTACACGCAATCATCGCAGCTTCCGCCAAAAGTGTACCACTTCCACACATCGGATCCAGAAAATCACCCTGACCATCCCATCCGGACATTAATAGCATTCCCGCTGCCAATACTTCGTTGATCGGCGCGATATTCGTAGCCGTTTTATACCCACGGTGGTGTAATGAATCCCCCGAACTGTCTAACGATACCGTACATTGATCGTTCTGAATATGTACATTGATCCGCAAATCCGGGAAGTCTTTATTGATGTTCGGACGTTTTCCAAATCGGTCTCTGTATTGATCTACAATCGCATCTTTGGTTTTTAACGCTGCAAACTGCGAATGACTGAAATAATCGGAGTGCAGAGTTACATCCACTACAAATGACTGATGAACGGATAAATACTGCGACCAGTCGATCGATTGGATTCCTTTATATAAACTTTGCTCGTTTACTGCTCTAAAATGGTGAATCGGTTTTAAAATTTTCAGTGCCGTACGCAAGGACAAATTGGCTTTATACATAAATCCGGTGTCTCCTACAAAACTAACCATACGGGTACCCTGCTCAACTTTTTGAGCGCCCAAAACCTGTAATTCTTTTGCTAATATTTCTTCGAAGCCAAAAAAAGTTTTGGCTACCATTTTAAAGTCTTTCATTTGATACTAAAATTCCTATAAATATATCATAATTTCCAATCCTTGCAGTGCAATTTTGAAATTACATCCGCAAAAATACACTAAATTTGTTGGCTTAAGTAAAAGTTAACTTACTTTCGTTTATCCCACCCGAATAAATAGTATTTTTAGTAGGGTTTAAATTAATTATTTTGAAATTAAAAGAAATGCAAAAAGATACTACCACCTGGTATGCTTCCTGGTTTGATACACCTTATTATCATATTTTATATAAAGATCGCGATTATACCGAAGCCCAGTTGTTTATGGACAATTTAACCCAATACCTTAACCTGCCGGACAATGCCAAAATTCTGGATCTGGCCTGCGGAAAAGGACGTCATTCGGTGTATCTAAATCAGTTGGGATATGATGTAACCGGCGCGGATCTGTCGGAAAACAGTATAAAAACCGCTTCCGAACACGCGAATGCCACACTTCACTTTGAAGTACACGATATGCGAATTCCATTTGATCAGAAATTCGATGCCATTTTTAACCTTTTTACCAGTTTTGGTTATTTTGAAAGTGACGAAGATAATCTGACTACTTTAAACGCAATTAAGGAGAGCTTAACAGACTATGGCTTTGCCGTAATTGACTTTATGAACGTAACCCATGTGATAGACAATCTGGTTCCGGAGGAAGTTAAAAGTGTTGACGGTATTGATTTCCATATCAAACGTTATGTAAAAGACAATCATATTTTTAAAGAGATTGATTTTGACGATAATGGCGAGCACTTCCATTTTACGGAAAAAGTAAAAGCACTGACCTTACAGGATTTTGAAGCCATGATGGAAGAAGCCGGTATCTTTTTACTGGATGTCTTCGGCGATTACAAACTCCGCAAATTCTTAAAAAACGATTCTGAACGACTGATAATGATCTTTAAATAATATGATGCAGTATCTTATCCCCCTCCTTTCGGTAATTTTGGGTTACGGCGCAGCGACTTTCTTTAGTCCGAAAAACAAGAAGAACCTAAAGCTGCTATTGGCTTTCAGTGGATCGTTCCTGTTGGCATTGACCGTATCGCATTTATTGCCGGAGGTCTATCTGTCGGATGGCGGACATAGCCACGAAGGACATGATCATGCACATAGTCCGGTTGGTTTGTTTATCATGGTCGGAATTGTGTTTCAGATCATTCTGGAATATTTTTCCAAAGGTGCCGAACACGGTCATGTGCACGGCCACGAAACCATGCACCACATTCCCTGGTCGCTGTTTATCAGTTTGTGTCTGCACGCCTTACTCGAAGGATTGCCGGTTAGTCATCATCACGATATGGCCTGGGGAATTGCCATTCATCACTTCCCGATTGCTATTATTCTGACAACCTTTTTTATCAATTCGCATCTAAATCGTAAGGCCATTTTTATGTTTATGATGGTATTTGCCTGTATGACACCATTAGGAACCTTTTTGTCCGAATACCTGCCGTTTGTACACGACTATTATACCGAAATTTCAGCCATTGTGATCGGTATTTTATTTCATATTTCCTCTACCATCATTTTCGAAAGTAGCGAAGGCCATAAATTTAACCTGGCAAAGCTAACGGCTATTGTTTTGGGTATCATTCTGGCTTATTTTATGTAACTTTACACGAATTCACATTATTTAAAAATCAGGTTACCGATGTCATTTACACGTACTACCGAACAAGCTTCAAAATACGAACATCTGGAAAAGATGTCGGTTTCGGAACTGTTGACGAATATCAATAACGAAGACAAAACCGTGCCTCTGGCGGTCGAAAAAGCACTGCCGCAAATTGAAGCACTCGTTTCGGAAATCGTTTCGAAAATGAAAATAGGGGGCCGCTTGTTTTACATTGGTGCCGGTACTTCCGGAAGACTTGGTATTGTAGATGCCTCAGAATGTCCGCCAACGTTTGGTGTGCCGTTTGATCTGGTAATCGGTTTAATTGCCGGTGGCGACACGGCCATCCGTAAAGCGGTCGAATTTGCCGAAGATGACCGTGAACAGGCTTGGAAAGACCTTTCGGAATGGAATATCAATCCGAATGATGTGGTCGTAGGAATTGCCGCATCGGGTACCACTCCTTATGTAATTGGCGGTCTGGAAAAATGCAATGCCAACGGTATCGCAACCGGATGCATCACCTGTAATCAGGGAAGTCCGCTGAGTGAAACCGCCCGTTTTCCGATTGAAGTGGTCGTCGGACCGGAATTTGTAACAGGTAGTTCCCGTATGAAAGCCGGAACCGCACAAAAACTGGTTTTAAACATGCTTTCTACCGCTACCATGATACAGTTAGGAAAGGTAAAAGGCAATAAAATGGTCGACATGCAACTGAGCAATCACAAGTTGGTAGACCGCGGTATCCGTATGATCATGAGTGAAATTGACGTTCCGTATGAGGTGGCGCAACAATTACTCGAAACGCATCAAAACGTACGGAAAGCCATCGAAAGTTATCACAACACTAATACAAAATAATCATGGCCAACAAAAAAGTATTAAACAGAGGAATTCGCTATCTGGCTATGGCGCTTCCCTTGTTATTCATAGGTCCTGTCATTATCCACAGTTCGTTTAAAAACCAAAACAACCCGCTATTTTATCCGGTATTGGGTTTTGGAATTGTTGTTTGTCTTACCGCGATGTGGTTTATGTTTTTAGGATTACGAACCGTAACTAACAGTATTTTCGACAAATAGCATAGTATGGAAAGCAACAACCAATACCTCGAAAGCGTACAGAAACAATTTCTGTATTATAAAACCATTGCCGATAAAGCCATGGCGCAACTCGAACCGGAACAATTGTCCGTTGCACTAAACGACAATACCAATTCAATCGCTACGATTGTCAAACACCTTTCCGGAAATATGCTTTCAAGGTGGACCGATTTCCTGACGACCGACGGCGAAAAAGAAGGACGTAACCGCGATTCCGAATTCGAAGAAACGATAATAGACAAAGAAACACTACTCGAAATCTGGGAAAAAGGATGGAATTGTCTTTTCGAAGCTTTAAAAAGTCTTACCCCGGATCAGCTTACAACTATTATTTATATCCGAAATGAAGGGCATACGGTTGTGGAGGCCATCAACCGCCAACTGGCACATTATCCGTATCATGTGGGCCAAATTGTGTTCTACGCAAAACTACTCAAAAAAGGAGAATGGAACAGTTTGTCGATTCCGAAAAACAAGTCCAATGACTATAACGCCGATAAATTTTCAAAAGATAAAAGCATCCGGAATTTTACCGATGACGAATTAAAACGATTACAATGAAAAAAATTGCTTTAGCCTTACTGCCTTTCATTCTTACTTCCTGTTACAATCAGGAACGCAATTGCAACGATTACAAAACCGGAAAATTCGAATTCACACAGGATATCAACGGGAAACCAATGAAGTCCGTTTTTGAGCGTACCGAAACGCAACAAATTGAAACCTTTAACGGTAAAACCGATACCGCTTCGATCCGTTGGATTAATGATTGTGAGTTTGTGTTGCAAAAAACGCATCCAAAAAACATGCAGGACAAAAAGGCAATCAGCATGAAGATCCTGACAACCAATGCAAAAGGTTATACTTTTGAATATTCTTTTGTGGGCGACACAAAAAAACAGAAAGGAACTGTAACAAAAATCGATTAGTTTACGTTTAATAGCTGAATTTAAACCAAAACAATAAATCAAAAACTACAAATGGAAGTATTCTTAAACCCAGATGCATGGGTAGCCCTGTTAACCCTAACGTTTCTCGAAATCGTATTGGGGATCGACAACATTATTTTTATCTCTATCGTTACCGGAAAATTACCGGAAGAAAAACGTAAAAAAGCAACCCGAATCGGTTTGTTTCTGGCAATGTTTATGCGTATCGGATTGTTATTCGGTATCACCTTATTAATTGCCATGAAAGAACCATTATTTAGTGTCGACTGGGGATGGTTCCAGGGGCATTTTACCGGACAGGCGCTGATTTTATTCCTGGGAGGTATGTTCCTGATTTATAAGAGTACCAAAGAAATCCATGAAAAAGTGGATCATAAAGGTGAGGAAGAACACAATGTAAAAAGTGCTGCGGCCAAATCGTTTGGAAGTGTTATCGTTCAGATTTTGTTAATTGACCTGATTTTCTCGGTTGACAGTATTCTAACGGCTGTTGGTATGACCAATGGAATTACCGGCGCTTTAACCATTATGATCACTGCTGTAGTTCTTTCGGTTGGCGTAATGATGTTATTTGCCGTTCCGGTGGGTAATTTTGTAAATGCCAATCCATCGATTCAGATTTTAGGACTGGCGTTCTTAATACTGATCGGTTTTATGCTAATGACCGAAAGTATGCACTTGTCGGAAGCGACATTAGCCGGTCAGCATATCGGTGCCGTTCCGAAAGGTTACCTCTACTTTGCCATTGCCTTCTCGCTAGCCGTAGAGTTTATCAATATGAAAATCCGAAAAAGAAAATAATAAAAAAGTCCTCGATTGAGGACTTTTTTATGCTTTAACCCGACAGGTTTCCAAAACGTGTCGGATGTTGTATTAATCCAGACTTAACGTAATCTGTCCGTCGTCGTCCAGTTGTACATTTACATCTTCTTCGGAGACATTTTCTTCTCCTTTTACCTCAATTTCTTCCGGGATTTCTTCTACCGGTGGTTCATAAGGTAGCGGTTCCAAAAGATTTACCTGCTTTAGCTTGTCGGTAGTCAATTGATTTCCTAAAGCTTTGATGCCTTTTACAGCGATAAATTGCTCCAGATCGATGGTCTGATTTTCTTTCTGTACGCCTTTTACCTTGGCAAAGACAATTTCGGCTACTGGTCGGTAATCGGTTGAAACAATTTCCAATTGTGAATTCGGATGTTCGGAGATAAACGTCTCTTCTTTATTTTCATTTTCAATCAGGAAACGTTTTATATAATACCGTTCTTTTTCTCCGTCGAAATAAATCGCTGAAATCGGTTTTTTAGGCATCCATTTTTCCAATACGACCATATCTTCGTCAAAATGCGTCGTCAACTCCGGTATGATGGTTTTCAGTTTTCCAGACTGGTTAATGATCAACAACCTGTCATTTGGTCGGAATTCACCTAGTAACTCCCCTCTTCCATCAACATTAAGACGTTGTACGGTGTCGTCAAACCAGATACGTCGCGGTTTTAAGGTTGAAATTCCTTTCTCTTTCAGTTCGATTTTTTTGATCGGATATTTGGTAACGGTATTTCCTTTACTCGCCCGACCTTTAATCGCTAATGTCGCGAAATCGAGGTCAAATTTTAGTTTTTTAACACTTCCCACCTGACGCAATAATACGGTTACCACTTCCGCTTCTCCGTTCGGATTATGCGAGAAATACAGTACCTGCGAGCCTTTCGCCCCATTGGTCAGATCGTATAGCTTGTCGCGGGTCACACCCGAAACATTGAATCGCTTAACATAGGACGGACCTGTTTTTCCGTCGCGATAAATCATATTGTATATGGTACGCTTGTCGTTTTTATCAAAAACGGAGATATGGATAATATCCTTTCCAACGAATTTCTTATCGTCGACTTTAGTAATCATCATATTTCCATCGCGTAAAAATACGATTACATCGTCAATATCGGAACAATCGCCCACATACTCGTCTTTTTTAAGACCGGTTCCAAGGAATCCTTCTTCGCGGTTGACATATAATTTGGTGTTACGCAAAACCACTTTCGTCGCTTCAATGGTATCGAAACTACGCAATTCGGTTTGACGCTCTCTTCCTTTTCCGTATTTTTCTTTTAATCGGTTAAAATACGCAATGGCGAAATCGATCAGGTGTTCCAGATCGTATTTTACCTGTGCAATATCCCCTTCCAATGCATCGATTTTCTCCTGTGCTTTTTCAATATCGAATTTCGAAATACGCTTGATTCGAATCTCCGTCAGGCGAACAATGTCTTTTTCAGTCACCGCTCGTTTCAGATGCGTTACGTGTGGTGCCAATCCTTTGTCGATCGCTTTGATCACGCCCTCCCAGGTTTCCTCTTCCTCGATCAAACGGTAAATTCTGTTTTCAATAAAGATTCGTTCCAACGATGCAAAATGCCATTGCTCTTCAAGTTCTTCCAACTGAATTTCCAACTCCTTTTTCAGTAAGTCAACCGTACGTGCGGTGGAAACACGCAACATATCAGAAACGCCTGTAAACAAGGGTTTGTTATCCTGAATCACACATCCTAACGGTGCCAATGAGGTTTCACATCCGGTAAAGGCATATAGGGCATCAATCATTTTATCTGGTGAAACACCCGGCGGAAGATGGATCAGGATTTCCACTTCGGCGGCAGTATTGTCCTCGATTTTTTTGATTTTGATCTTCCCTTTATCGTTGGCTTTTAGAATACTGTCGATTAGTGTAGTCGTATTGGTCGAAAACGGAATTTGTGTAATCACCAGGGTTTGCTTATCCAACTGGGATATCTTCGCCCGAACGCGTACCCGTCCGCCACGCATTCCGTCGTTATAGCCCGAAATATCGGCAATACCGGCCGTCGGAAAATCCGGATACAAGGTAAACGGTTTTCCTTTTAATATTTTAACCGATGCATCGATCAGTTCGTTAAAATTGTGAGGTAATACTTTGGTCGAAAGGCCTACGGCAATCCCTTCTCCCCCCTGAGCCAGAAGCAACGGAAATTTAACCGGAAGGTTAATCGGCTCGTTTCGTCTACCATCGTACGACAGTTGCCAGTGGGTAATTTTAGGCGAGTAAAGTACTTCCAACGCAAATTTACTCAATCGCGCCTCAATATAACGGGAAGCCGCCGCACCGTCGCCGGTAAGGATATTCCCCCAGTTTCCTTGCGTATCAATGAGTAGGTCTTTCTGGCCGATTTGTACCATGGCATCTCCAATACTGGCATCACCGTGCGGGTGGTACTGCATCGTATGCCCAACCACGTTGGCCACTTTGTTATAACGCCCATCGTCCAACTCTTTCATCGAGTGCATGATACGACGTTGTACAGGTTTAAATCCGTCTTCAATGGCCGGAACCGCTCGCTCCAGAATTACATACGACGCATAATCCAGAAACCAGTCTTTATACATTCCGGTTACCTTGGTAATCGTATCATTACTGTCTGCCGATTCCTGGTTTTCGTAAAAATGTTCGCCCTGAAACTGACCTTCTTCTATAGGATCTAAATTTTCTTCGTCCATTTATTTTCTTTTCAGCAATTGAAATTTGAAATTCACTTTATTTTTCTTCTACCACATCCAATTCCACTTTCAGGTTTTTGATGATAAACTCCTGACGGTCGGGTGTGTTTTTTCCCATATAGAATTCGAGTAAACGCTCGATCGACGTTGCTTTGTCTAACATCACGGGATCCAAACGAATGTCTTCTCCGATAAAATGTTTAAACTCGTCCGGCGAAATCTCTCCTAATCCCTTGAATCGGGTTATTTCGGGTTTTGGTTTTAGTTTTTCAATAGCGGCAACCCGTTCGTCTTCGCTATAACAATAGATGGTTTCTTTTTTGTTTCGCACCCGGAATAAAGGTGTTTGCAAAATGTATAAATGTCCTTCTTTGATTAGCTCGGGGAAAAACTGTAAAAAGAAAGTGATCAACAACAAACGAATGTGCATTCCGTCGACATCGGCATCGGTAGCAATTACAATATTGTTGTAACGCAAATCCCCCATGTCTTCCTCAATGTTTAAGGCCGCCTGCAACAGGTTGAACTCTTCGTTTTCGTATACGATCTTTTTAGTCATTCCATACGAATTTAACGGCTTCCCTCGTAAACTGAAAACCGCCTGCGTGTTTACATCTCTCGATTTGGTAATCGACCCGGAAGCCGAGTCCCCCTCGGTGATAAACAGCGTACTTTCGAGGTAACGCGCATTTTTGATATCCGTTAAATGTACCCGGCAATCGCGTAGCTTACGGTTGTGTAAACTCGCTTTTTTAGCTCTTTCTTTGGCCAGTTTACGGATACCGGACAATTCTTTCCGTTCGCGCTCGGCCTGTAAAATTTTTCGAAGTAAGGCATCGGCAATTTCCGGATTTTTATGTAGAAAATTATCGAGTTTCGTTTTTACAAAGTCGTTTACATAGGTTCGCACCGTTGGTAAATCCGGTCCCATATCGGTCGATCCCAGTTTGGTTTTAGTCTGCGATTCGAATACCGGCTCCTCTACTTTTACCGAAATGGCCGAAACAATGGATTTCCGAACATCGGAGGCTTCAAAGTTTTTATTGTAAAATTCTTTTATCGTACGGACAATGGCTTCCCGGAAAGCCCCCAAATGGGTACCTCCCTGTGTGGTGTTTTGTCCGTTTACAAACGAATAGTATTCTTCGGAATATTGTGTTTTACTATGGGTTATGGCGACTTCGATATCATCCCCTTTCAGGTGAATGATCGGATAAATCATGTCTTCTTCGGAGATATTCTCTTCCAACAGGTCTTTTAATCCGTTATCGGAATAAAACTTTTCACCATTGTAAACGATCGTAAGCCCCGTATTCAGATAGCAATAGTTTTTAAGCATTTTAACAATATACTCGTTACGGTATTTGTAATGCTTAAAAATGGTTTCATCGGCCACAAAGCTCACCTTGGTTCCTTTGCGTTTTGTGGTTTCCACAACATCTTCTTCCAACGTCAGGTTACCTCCGGAGAATTCAGCCGCTTTTTGCTGGTTATCCCGAACGGATTCCACACGGAAATACGTCGACAGTGCATTGACTGCCTTGGTACCCACCCCGTTTAATCCGACCGATTTTTTAAATGCTTTGGAGTCGTACTTTCCTCCCGTATTCATTTTGGAAACCACATCGATCACTTTCCCCAATGGAATTCCACGTCCGTAATCACGAACGGTTACCATTTTGTCTTTTACGGTGACTTCAATGGTTTTACCGGCGCCCATTACAAACTCGTCGATACAGTTATCCAGGACTTCTTTCAGAAGGATGTAAATACCGTCGTCTGGCGAAGATCCGTCTCCAAGTTTCCCGATATACATTCCGGGGCGCATACGGATATGTTCTTTCCAATCGAGTGAACGAATGTTCTCTTCGGTGTACTGATTTTGCTCTAGCATAAAGAAATTTCGGATTTTCTGCTAATATAAGATTTCTGCCGAAAAAATGAAAGTACGCCCGGATAAAGTTATCAAACAATTCCGATAACTTTTTGATTCTCTGATCCTCAGAAAATTTTAAGTTTGTATACGGTTAGCGATAGTATAAAAACGGCAACACAAAATAAAATCGGCAGTAATGCCAAAATAATCCACAGCGCTTTTGGCTTTAATTCGGTTGCCGGAATCATCTCCCGGGTGGTGGCTACCGAGGCATAAACCGATACAAACAGCAAAGCCGCCGCCAGGTATTTCATTGCCGTGTAAATCCCTTTTAACTGCGGATCAAACTGAAAATCCTTGCCGATAAAATACGCCAGAAAACTGGCAAAAAACAGCAACAACAGGTATAATGTATTTTTCTTTAGTTTCATTCTTTTTCTTTGTCGTAATGGTAAAAAATTCCTTTATCGTAAATTGTCCACAAACAAGCCTTTTGTTGCCCGGCTTTTAAGGCATTATTCGCCCAGGTATTGCAGGTATAAAACAGATTATAAGCCCCTTTGGCTTCATAAAAAGCATCATTTTTACCGTAGCTATGCCCTGCTATCCATTGTATTTTTCCATCGGCATTTCGCTTAAAACTTGCCGTTATATACGCTATTAATTGCTGGTATTCCGCCTTCGAAAGAAGCAGCTTCCGACAATCGTTTCCTTCTTTTATTTTTTTGTAAAAAGTGGTATGCATCGCCGATGATCCGAGTCCGGAAACCGCCTTAAATGCCGTACTCGCTTTTAAATCCGACCATTCGGGCGTGTCGAGATAAAATCCTTTATCACCCCATCCAAAGGCGATATAATTCGCGATACTGTCTTGCGATCGGGTATGCTCAAAACGAATTTCCCGTGTCCAGTCGACTATGGCATTTTTAGCCGGAACAACAACGTCCGTATGCACACCATTCGTTATGATATACACCGGAATTTCGGCTTGATCGTGTTGTAAATCCGAATTAACCGGAATGCGCGATAACAGTAGTACCGCGACCACATACACGATTACAAAAGCAATGATTCCAAGCAGGAATCGGAATACCATCCGAAGACTTTTTTTAACGTTTTTCATACCGCTCGCAATTACGTTTTAAAAAGCCTCCTCAAATTACAGGCCGTTTTTTTCAGAATCCGAATTCCTTTACAACATCCCTTACCTGATTATCAAACAACGGATTGGATATCTGATCTTTATCCACATCAAAATTTTCGTAAAAACTCGGCAATGAAAATGTCGCGATAATATTTGCACCATATCGCGGCAGGTTGTTTTTGGCGATTTCCAAAACACTCGCACCACCGCGTCCACCGGGTGATGTTGCCATCAACAACAATGGTTTGTCCTGAAATACATCTTTGTGTTTTCGCGAACACCAGTCGAAAATATTTTTAAAAGCAACCGAGTAATTCCCGTTGTTTTCAGCCAGTGAAACCACCAGAATCTGAGCACTTCCAATTTTCTCCAAAAAATCGACAGCCTGCTTTGGGTGGCCGATTTCCTTTTCCAAATCGACACTAAAAACCGGTAGCGCATAGTCGTTTAAATCCAGGACTTCCACTTCTGCATTTTCGAACAGATGTGCGACATAAGTTGCTAATTTTTTATTGATGGAGCCATGGCTGTTACTCCCGCCGAAAGCAATTATTTTCATAGGTTGTCGTTTTTTTGATACAGAAGTTAAAAGTAACAATAATGCCAGAAGTCCACAAAAAAAGGCGCTATAAAAACAGCACCTTATTATATAGTTGTATCGGAATAAAAACTTATACGTTAAAACGGAAGTGCATTACATCCCCATCTTTTACGATATATTCTTTTCCTTCTACGCGTAATTTTCCAGCCTCTTTTACTTTGGCTTCCGATCCGAAATTCACATAATCGTCATAGGCGATCACCTCGGCACGGATAAATCCTTTTTCGAAATCCGTATGGATCACACCGGCTGCTTTTGGCGCCGTATCTCCAATATTGATGGTCCACGCACGCACCTCTTTTACACCAGCCGTAAAATACGTCTGTTGGTTTAATAATTTATAAGCTGCACGGATTAGTACAGATGATCCCGGTTCTTTTAATCCTAAATCTTCCAGAAACATTTTACGTTCTTCATAGGTTTCCAACTCGGTAATATCGGCTTCAGTTCCCACCGCCAAAACGATCACCTCAGCGTTTTCATCTTTTACCAGTTCGCGCACCTGATCCACATAAGCATTTCCGGTTGCTGCTGCACCTTCGTCCACATTACAAACATACAATACCGGTTTTGCGGTGATCAATTGAAAACCTTCCATCAAAACCTCTTCGTCGTTGGTTTGCGGCACTATAGTACGCGCTGATTTCGCAGCCAATAAGGCTTCCCGGATGCGGTTTAGCAATCCTTCTTCCACCTGCGCTTCTTTATTTCCGGTTTTAGCCGCTTTTTTAACTTTCTCCAGTCTTTTTTCAACGGTTTCAAGATCTTTTAACTGTAATTCGATATCGATTGTTTCCTTATCGCGGATCGGGTTTACACTTCCGTCTACGTGAACAATGTTATCGTTGTCAAAACAACGCAATACGTGAATGATCGCATTACACTCGCGGATATTTCCTAAGAACTGGTTCCCCAATCCTTCTCCTTTACTTGCTCCTTTTACCAGACCGGCGATATCCACGATATCCACAGTAGCCGGTTGTACGCGCTCCGGTTGTACCAGTTCTTCCAGCTTTTCCAATCGCGGATCCGGTACGTTTACCACTCCGATGTTGGGTTCGATCGTACAAAACGGAAAGTTAGCACTTTGCGCTTTGGCATTTGACAAACAATTGAATAAGGTTGATTTTCCTACATTGGGTAATCCTACAATTCCGGCTTTCATAATGTGCGTTTTAAAAAGTCTGCAAATATATTGATTATTAACGAAAAGTCAACCTAATTCCGTTTGAACATTTGATCATCTGTTTTATAGATTTTTATAAAAATTTTAATACAATTTGTTTAATTTTTACGTCGCAATAGCTTATATTTGTTAAATAGTAACCTTAAAATAAAAATAATATGAAAAAATCGATTTTAAGTTTGATATTACTAGCTTTCTCAGCGTGCTTATACGCTCAGAACACCAACGTGCAATCGGAAGTAAAAACAACGGTTCGTACCGTTAAAGATTCCGATGGAGAGCGCAAAATTGTAAAAACGGAAGAGCTGGATAAAATTCAGGACGTGGAACTAAAAGATGCGAATTCAAAATCGTTAAACAAAGAAATGAAACTGGGGCCAACTCAGGTGATGTCTAAAGTTCAGGTTACTGTAGATGGGGTAACCCGTTATGTTGACGTAGACCGTTCGGCTTATTATACTTATAACGGTCAACGTTATCAGGTGATGCTGGATAAAGTAGGTTATACCATCATGAATCCCGATACTAAAAAGCAACTGGGTATTTTAAGAGAAACATCCTTAACCAACCACTATATCATGAAAGCTAAAAATAAAATTTCAACCGGATATTTTGATGGTAACGGAAACTTGATCATGGAAACCTACGATCCAAAAACAGACACAATGATTATTGAAAAAGCCGAAATTATTCGGAATTAATACTCTCAAAAAAAGCAAAACCCTCTGAATCGTCAGAGGGTTTTGTATTTTTATTCGTTATGTAAAAACGATTGTCGCTGTAAAAGTAATTCTTCACTTTCCACATGGTTGTCGTCCGGAACACAACAGTCAACCGGACAAACCGCAGCACATTGAGGTTCTTCATGGAACCCTTTACACTCGGTACACTTTCCGGGAACGATATAATAAATATCATCCGAAATAGGCGTTTGCGCTGCTTCCGCATCCATTTCCGTTCCATCCGGAAGTACAATTCTTCCTGTTAGTTTTGTACCGTCTTTATAACGCCAGTCATCCGCTCCTTCATAGATGGCCGTATTCGGGCATTCCGGTTCGCAAGCCCCGCAATTGATACATTCGTCTGTTATAATGATTGCCATAGCTAATTTTATTATTTTTGCACAAAATTACAATCAAAACCATTCATAAACAAATTAGACATGAGACAAAGCGATAAAAAAGCAAGTTTTATTGAATTAGGCACCTTTTTAAGCCAATTCACCGCAAACGGCAACACTCCCAATCCTGCGGTAAAACACAACGATCGTTTTTATAACGCTTTTATCGACTTGATCAACTTGTCGCAATCCCATAACGGATGGTTCACCCCCGAACAGGTTTATTTTTCCATACAATCCTGGGCCGATGCCTTAACCGAAAACAATATGGACCAATGGTTATCCCGTTATAATTTTCCGGATCACCAACCGAAAACCGTAGGATTAATCCTGGCCGGCAACATCCCACTAGTTGGATTTCACGACTTTTTATCGGTTTTGATCGCCGGTCATAAAGTATTGGTAAAAATGTCGTCCAACGATCAGAAATTATTACCGTTTTTGGCAAAATACCTGATTGCCGTTAACCCGGCATTGGAATCTTATATCACATTTACCGAAGGCAAATTAGAACATTTCGACGCTGTAATCGCTACAGGAAGTAATAATACCGCCCGTTATTTCGAATATTATTTTAAAGACAAACCGAATATCATCCGCAAAAACAGAAACTCCGTAGCCGTACTGGACGGAAACGAAAGCAAGGAAGACCTGATCCTCCTTGGGGAAGACATTTTCCGTTATTTTGGTTTGGGATGTCGTAACGTATCGAAATTATTCCTGCCAAAAGGATATGATTTTAAATTGTTCTTTGAAGCGATGTTCGAATACGGCGACATCATCCACTACGAAAAATACGCGAATAACTACGATTACAACAAAGCCGTATTTCTGATGAGTCGGTTTGAACTGCTGGACAACGAGTTTATGACACTCAAGGAAGACAGCAGCTACGCCTCGCCTATTTCATCTGTTTTTTACGAGTATTACGATTCGGCCGAAAACCTGAAAAACCGATTGGAAGCCGATAAAGACCAACTTCAGTGCGTCGTATCAAACGGTATCATTTCCGACAGTATTCCTTTCGGTCAAACCCAAAAACCAAAGCTTTGGGATTATGCCGATAACGTGGACACGATTGATTTCCTGATAAAGATCTAACTTTTAGCATTGTTTTTGTGATTAAGAGTATTTTTTTTAGGAAATTTACGCTCCTAAACACACTTCAATGCAACTAGAACACAAAGACAATGTTAGTCCCGTTTTAAAAGACGGGATTAAAAACTACCTCATTGATATCGACGGTACCATTACCGACGATATTCCAAACGAGGAACCGGAGCGAATGGCAACCTGCCTTCCTTTTCCCGATGCGCTGGAAACCATCAACAAATGGTATGACGAAGGCCATATAATTTGCTTTTTTACCTCGCGCACCGAAGCACACCGCGACGTTACCGAACAATGGCTCCAGAAACACGGATTCCGGTATCACAGTATCCTGATGGGAAAACCGCGTGGCGGCAACTACCATTGGATCGACAATCATTTAGTTAAGGCAACCCGCTACAACGGTAAGTTTACCGATCTTGTGGAAAAAGAGGTTGTAATTCAGGTTTTCAAAGAGTAATAGTCCCCATGAAAAAACACAATTTCAGTGCAGGTCCCTGCATTTTACCACAAGAAGTATTTCAAAAAGCCTCCGAAGCCGTTTTAGATTTTAACGGTACCGGTTTATCCATATTAGAAATTTCACATCGCAGCAAAGAATTTGTCGCCGTAATGGAAGAAGCCCGTGCTTTGGCACTCGATCTTTTAGGACTTAACGGAAAAGGCTATCATGCCGTATTTTTACAAGGCGGCGCCAGCATGGAATTCTTACGCGTTCCGTACAATCTGATGACCGTAAACGGAAAAGCGGCCTACCTCGACACCGGAACCTGGGCGAGCGGCGCGATTAAAGAAGCCAAAGCTTTTGGTGACACCGTAGTAGTTGCTTCTTCCAAACCGGAAAATTACAATCATATTCCGAACGCATTCGAGATTCCGACCGATGCCGATTATTTTCACTGCACGAGCAACAATACGATTTACGGCACGCAAATGGGACAATTTCCTGAAACAAATGTTCCACTGGTATGCGACATGAGTTCCGATATCTTTTCCCGTACGCTGGATTTTTCAAAATTTGATCTGATTTATGCCGGAGCGCAGAAAAATATGGGTCCTGCCGGCACAACCTTAGTCGTGATCAAAGAAGGACTACTCAATAAAACCGGACGAACCATCCCGAATATCCTGAATTACCAACAGCATATCGACAAAGAGAGCATGTATAATACACCGCCGGTCTTTGCAGTTTACACCTCGCTGTTAACGCTAAAATGGCTGCGAAATCTGGGCGGAATCCCGGCTATCGAAAAAGTAAACGAAGCCAAAGCGGCATTGTTATATAACGAAATCGATCGCAATCCGTTGTTTAAAGGAACTGCCGCAACGGAAGACCGCTCCAAAATGAATGCCACTTTCTTACTCGAAAACGAAGCGCATACAGCACTTTTCGACAATTTATGGAAAAATGCCGGCGTATCCGGATTAAATGGACACCGTTCCGTGGGCGGTTACCGCGCTTCGATGTACAATGCTTTACCATTGGAAAGCGTACAGGTTTTGGTCGACGCCATGAAAGAATTAGAACGAATTGCCTAACGAATTTAATGACACCTAACATATGAAAGTATTAGCGAACGACGGTCTGTCTCAAAGCGGTATCAAGGCTTTGGAAGCCGGCGGTTTTGAAGTAATCACCACCAAAGTAGCCCAGGAACAGGTTGCCAATTATATCAACAAACATCAAATCGACGTGGTATTAGTACGTAGTGCCACTAAAATACGCAAAGACATCATCGACAGTTGTCCGACACTTAAAGTGATTGGCCGCGGTGGTGTTGGAATGGATAATATCGACGTGGTCTATGCCCGTGAAAAAGGAATACATGTGATCAATACACCGGCTTCTTCTTCGGAATCGGTAGCCGAACTCGTTTTTGCGCATTTGTTTTCCGGAGCGCGATTTTTGCACGATGCCAACCGGAACATGCCTTTGGACGGTGATACCCAATTTAACAACCTGAAAAAAGCCTATGCCAACGGAATCGAATTACGCGGTAAAACGATCGGAATTATTGGTTTTGGACGTATTGGCCGTGAAGTGGCCCGAATGGCCTTAGGACTGGGAATGAAAGTCATCGCGACGGATACCTATGTGGAAGAAGCCACGATTAAAGTCGACTTCTACAACGGTCAGTTTATCAATGTGGATATCGAAACGGAACCAATGGAAGATGTGCTGCGTCATTCGGATTTTATCAGCTTACACGTTCCGGCTCAGGACGATTACATTATCGGGAAAGCCGAATTTGATCTGATGAAACAGGATGTCGGTATCATTAATTGTGCCCGTGGTGGTGTGATCGACGAAGTGGCACTTATAGACGCTTTGGAAGACGAAAAAGTACTTTTTGCAGGACTTGACGTTTTCGAAGAAGAACCCACTCCGGCCATTCAGGTATTGATGCATCCGAAGATTTCACTAACCCCACATATCGGAGCGGCCACTCTGGAAGCACAGGAGCGCATTGGAACCGAACTGGCCGAACAAATTATCAGTTTATTAAAAACCGAAGCCTAATCCGGTCAATTGTTTTTTTGCGTACATTTGATAAGCAACTCTAAATCAAACGCTATGCTCGAACAATTAACGCAATTAGTACAGCAATACGGCGGCGATGCCATTGTTAAAAACGAGGCAATCCCGAACGAATTAAATCAGGAAGTCATGCAACAAGCCGGAAGTTCCATCTTTAGCGGACTGCAGAAAATGGCTTCCGAAGGGAATATGGATCAATTAGCCGGTTTGTTTCAGGGCAACGGTACCGCATCCGGTTCCAATCCGGTGGTACAGCAATTATCCGAGCAACTCACCGGTGATCTGGGGCAGAAATTTGGATTAAGCACCGAAACCGCATCAGGTGTGGCCGGTAGTTTGATTCCAAACGTACTAGGATCATTGATCAATAAAGCAAAAGACCCGAACCAGAAGGGTTTTGATATTTCCGACATTGTGAATGCTATTTCCGGTGGAAACGGCAGTTCCGGATTGATGGATGCTATTTCCAAATACGGAGGACAATTTGGTCTGGATCAGAACAACGACGGGAAAGTGGATATGAGCGACGCCATGGCTGCTGTATCAAAAAAAGGGGGAATTGGCGGAATTTTCGGAAAGCTTTTCGGGCGATAGACAAGTATAAAATTTCATAAAAAGTCGGGCAATCACCCGGCTTTTTTATGTTAAAAACAACTGCTATCCTACGCATTTTTAGTATTTTTATAGGAAAACAATCCTATGAAAAAGCTGCTTTACCCCGTAATTTTGTTTTTCCTGATTGTAATCTGGAGTTGCAACACCCCAAGACCTGTTACCGCGGCTGATCGTGCCGAAATTGATCCGACCGCGACAAGCAATGATACGATTCGCATTGCCAACGACGAGCTGGATTATGAAATCATCATTATCGATCCCGGTTTTAATTCCTGGTTGATCGCCAGAGCGAAACCAAGAGGCTTTTACGATCAAAATTATCTCGAAAGTCGGAATATTCAGTGGGTAACCGGATGGAATACCCATGTCGCGAGTTCGCAACCGGGAAAGGAAAATCTTTTCACCATGAACATCGATTATAACAGTGGAACTGATTACGGTTATGAAGTAAACTATTTACTTTATAATTATTTAGTCTATTTCCAATTAAAAAACAATATTCGCCTCGGAGGCTTTGCGCCGCGACCATAAAAATTGTATTTTTGAGCCTATTTCAAAAGCAATGGAAAAATTAAAACGACGTTGGGGCGTTTCTTCCAACTTCCAGTTAGTCATCATTTTTACCGTATTTGCCATAACCGGATCGACAGCTTCTTACCTGTCGAAACCACTAGTGGAATGGCTTGGCATCACCAAAGACAACCTCACGCCGTGGCTTTATTGGCCGTTGCGAATTGTGATCATCCTTCCGGTATATAAAGTACTGTTGGTTATTATCGGAACCATCTTCGGACAGTTTACCTTTTTCTGGAATTTCGTTAAAAAGATGCTCCGCCATATGGGATTGGGATTCCTTTTTAAAAAGAAAGAATAATTTACACCTTACACCTGACGCGATAAAACGCAACACCTGACAGGTTTTTAAAAACCTGTCAGGTGTTGAAGCGACACTTTACGTACAGCCTCTTTTCTCTTTTCTCTTTCTTCTATAATCTAATCGCTATTCCTGTTTTCGGATCACATAAGTATAAATCCATGTCAGGGTAAACGTTGGAATAAAATCCAATCCCGGCATCAATTCTTCTACAAAAGCAAAGATACCTCCAACCGTACCAATCGTCCCTTTATACATCCGTGCCAGGATAAAACCGGCTATCGGCGCCCAGGCAATGTCGACAAACTCCCCTAAAAAAGGAAGTAAGTACGTCATACACCCGATCAGGTCGAAGAGTATACTCAACATCAGTTTCCGCTGTTTATCTGCCGCGGTTGTTTTTACCTGAATTTCAGTCATTTTACTACATTTTATAGACTATATAACGCAAAATCAATGCCAAAATTATTTCAACATCGATTTATAGTTTTTACGCAGCTTGTCTAATTTCGGATTGATCACCGCCATACAATACGGTTGTGATTTATTCTGATTGTAATAATCCTGATGATACTCTTCCGCCGGATAAAAAGTTGTCGCCTGGCTTATTTTTGTCACCACATTTTTACCATAAATATTTTGATCATTCAGAAGTTTGATAAAATTTTCAGCTGCTTTTTTCTGAGCTTCGTCATGATAAAAAATCTCACTGCGATATTGCGTTCCCACATCGGCGCCCTGACGGTTTAAAGTTGTCGGATCGTGTGTTGCAAAAAAGACCTCCAAGATATCTTCGTAGGAAATCTGCGTCGGATCGAATGTGATCTCAATCGCTTCCGCATGCCCCGTCGTTCCGGTACACACCTCCTTATAAGTCGGATTTTTAACCATTCCCCCCGTATAACCGGATACTACTTTTTTAACTCCTTTTAATTCCAAAAACAGGGCTTCCGTACACCAAAAGCAACCTCCGGCCACCGTGGCCACTTGCAATCCTTTTTGTTCGTTCATCGTATTTATCGCTTTGTTTTTTTCGGCACTTATTTTTTTATCACTGGACTGGCACGACAACGCCCCAAGTGAAATGAGTAATACAAAAATACTTTTCATAGCTTTAGTTTTTATCAAAATTAATCAAATCCGAAAGGAGAAATTTTATTGTTAACGAAACTTTATATCTATACGGAATTATATGGGTTGTGGATTTCATTTTACTCAAAATCTTCGTTTCTTTGTAGAAATTCATTAAAATGATACAGGCTAAGAATATTCATAAATATTACGACAAACTTCATGTGCTGAAAGGCGTTGATCTGCATATCCAAAAAGGCGAAATCGTTTCGATAGTGGGAGCTTCCGGAGCCGGAAAAACCACACTACTTCAAATCTTGGGTACACTGGACAAACCAACCGTAGAAAACGGCACTTCGTTGCTCATCAATAATGAAGATATTCTGAAAATGAATGACAAAGCGTTGTCTAAATTCCGAAACCAACAACTGGGTTTTATTTTCCAGTTTCATCAACTTTTACCGGAATTTACCGCACTTGAAAACGTTTGTATCCCCGCTTTTATCGCCGGGAGGGAGAAAAAAGAAGTAGAAGCCGAAGCCATCAAATTACTGAATTATCTGGGGTTATACCACCGTATGCAGCACAAACCGGGCGAACTTTCCGGTGGCGAACAACAACGTGTGGCCGTAGCCCGATCATTGATCAACAAACCTGCCGTGATTTTTGCCGACGAACCATCCGGAAATCTGGATACACATTCGGCCGAAAACCTACACCAATTGTTTTTCAAACTACGGGACGAATTTGGACAAACATTTGTCATCGTAACCCATAACGAAGAGTTGGCTAATATGGCCGATCGCAAACTGGTGATGGTCGACGGACAAATTAGCAGCCAATCTTTATAATGAAAACCACGCATCCGGAACTGGCGCTTGACGAATTGCAATCGTTTTTAAACGAAAAGGTCGCCTTGTACAACAATCCTGATTTTATCGAATCCGATCCGATACAGATTCCGCATTTGTATTCGCAAAAAGAAGATATCGAAATTGCCGGATTTCTAAGTGCGACGATCGCCTGGGGAAACCGTAAGATGATTATCAAAAACGCACAACGGATGATGGATTTGATGGGCAATTCGCCTTACGATTTTGTCATGTCACATACGGACGATCAGCTGGAACGAATGGAAAATTTTGTACACCGGACGTTTAATGGTACCGACATGGTGTTTTTTATCAAAAGCCTGCAAAACATCTACCGTAACCATAACGGACTCGAAGCCGTGTTCGCACAACATCAGCAACCGGATTCGATGCAACCCAGTATTTCGGAATTTAAACGTGTCTTTTTTGAAATTGAACACCAAAATCGGACACAAAAGCATGTTTCTGATCCTGCAAATGGTTCGGCTGCCAAACGAATCAACATGTTCCTACGTTGGATGGCACGAAACGACAACAAAGGCGTGGATTTAGGAATCTGGAAGTCGATTTCTCCGGCTACCTTGTCTTGTCCGCTGGATGTACACTCCGGAAATGTCGCCCGCAAACTCGGACTTTTAACCCGTAAACAAAACGATGGTAAAGCCTTGGCCGAATTAGACAAAAATCTCCGACTTATGGATCCCAACGATCCGGTAAAATACGACTTTGCGTTGTTTGGGCTGGGCGTTTTTGAGGGGTTTAAGTAGGGTTTAGTCCGTTTTTACATCTGACAGGTTTTGAAAACCTGTCAGATGTAGTTTTCCCAATTATGAGAAAAATTAACCCCTACATTGTATCAGACTACTATATTTGCATAGCACCATAACAACAATGCAAAACATCATTATCAATGAGTCTCAACAATAAAACCCATCAAAACTGTCCGCATTGCGATTCCGAACAGGAACTAAACTACTACCAATCGGTAAATGTCACCTTAAATCCCGAGTTAAAAAACAAAATACTGATTGGACGATTAAATGAAAGCACGTGTACGAATTGCCATAAAGGGATTAATATTCTCTCCGGTTTTTTGTATCACGATATGACTCAGAAAATCATGCTGGAGTTAACATTAGCCAATGACCGCACTGTTGATCATAAGGAGGAAGACGCTAAAAATCAAATGCGGGATAAGCTTATAGAACAGGGCTATATCTATCGTAAGCTAAACCACTATTACCGACTAATTGAAAAGATTACGATTTTTGATCAAAATTTAAACGACCTTGTAATCGAAGAAGTGACCGTTCGGATGAAGGCGATTTTGGATGAATCCATTAAAGAAGTAGCAAGTACCGAAAGTAATTCCGATTTTAAGGTGCTTTTTAAAAAAATAGAAAGCAGTTTATTGAAAAAAGAAATTGTTTTTAACTGTTTTACACATCCGCGTCAGATGATGGAAATGAAATATGATTTCGAGAATCTTACTTCGGATGAAATAACTAATTTATACAATCAGGACGTACTCCGGAAATAAAACTTTCTGATCTAATCCGTTACACCTGACAGGTTTTAAAAACCTGTCAGGTGTAACGACGTAACGAATCTCGGATACAACGAGACAACCAAACCCATCTCTAAGTCATTTCTTCCAGCAATTCTAATACGTTTCTTTTTAGGCGTATCTTTAATTCACGATCAAAACTATACGCCATGACAACTACGACTAAAGACAGAGAAAAGAAAATTCATCAGGGACGTAATCTCAAACGCTTCCGTGAAATGCTCGGTATCAAACAAGAAGCTTTAGCTTTTGAAATGGGTGAAGATTGGACTCAGAAAAAAATATCGCTTTTGGAGCAAAAAGAAACTATAGAAAAAGACATATTACAAAGGCTTTCCGTTATTTTAAAAATCCCGGTTAATGCCATCGAAAGTTTTGATGATGAATTGGCTATAAATATCATTTCCAACACATTTAACGATCAGTCTAATGGATATAATTATTATCCTACATTTAACAATGTTAACCCTGTTGAAAAATGGTTGGAAGCACTTGATGAAAATAAAAAACTGTATGAACGCTTATTGGAAACTGAAAAGCAATTGGTCGCGTCTGAAAAAGAAAAAGTGGCTTTATTGGAAAAACTACTTGAGAAATAGTTTGGAAAACGTCACCTGAAAAGCTTTTAAAAACGGGTCAGGTATAATGAGTGAATAGCTACTCGTTGCCTAAATAATCCTTGATATACGGATTATTTAAAGACACTAATTCTTCTTTGTATTTAGCTACAAAACTTCTAATTTCAATTATTGATCTTCTACTTTGAAAGTTATGTTGATGGGTTGCGTCAACATTCGCATGGCAAAGTGTACAAAGACATTCTAAATTTTCTCTTGCATTTAATTGCTTATTACCATTTTTATGATGAACCTGTATATAACGTTGGTCCATTATTTTTTCAATTTTTAGATTGCAATTATTGCATGTAAAATTATTTTCAATTCGAAACTTTTTACTGATCTGTCGCCAGCTTTTCACATAGCCAAAAATGTCCAGCTCGGCATTAAAATCACTTTTCTCCTGTATGTCCAATAAATCAAAAAAGCCCTGGGAATTATTATAATTTTCGACACTGGCTTTCGCTCTGCATTTACTACACAACCGCAACTCCACCTGATCATGTCGCTCTTTTGTAACTCTATCTTCTAAATCAACCGTATTCGAATTGTGCCAAAAATAATGCCCATCAAACCTTCCTTTGAATCTTTGATCATCAATTACATGACAGTTTGTAATATGAAAACTCGGATACCCATAACGCGCTACATCGGGCGCTTTTATATACATATATCCTTTATGTTCTATCCCATTAATAGTAAGATAAACACCATCGTCTTTAAACTTTACGTTTCCCCTTTCATCCTCCTCTGTTAAGTCTTTTCGGACAACTTGAAATCGGCTTTCTGTTAGTTTAGGATAACCCGATTGATCCAACTTATCGGACAAACCTGTAAAATCGTATAGCTTTTGTTTTGTATCCATAACCTTTACTCTTTCATTTGCTTCAAGACCTTATCAACTAAAACTTCACTCGATGTAATTATTCGGAATTCTACCCGTCTTGAATTTTCTTTATGTACCGGTTTATTCGAAATATAAGTAAGGTGTTTTTCCCCATCCAAGGTTCTCCCATACGAAAGTCCGTTTGCCGTAATCCAGAATTGAAGCATCTGTTCTCTTTCCGGACTAAGTTTTTGATAAAAACCCAGACTTCGTAAAAACGACAACACTTTTCGCGATCTGTCCTGAGACAATTTTATATTATCAATATACGGATCATTGGTTTCGTGTATGGCGACGTTATCAGTATGTCCCTCTATCCTAACTTCGGATATTTTTCCTTTGTATTTGTCCTGTAATAAGATTGACAGATACTTTGGAAAAAATTCTGATAATATTGATTTGAATTTTTCCGTTATATCGGATTTTCCCGATTGAAATAAAACTTCCGGATTGGTAAACTTAATCGATAAATCTTTATCCAATTCCAGATTCCACTCTTTAAAATCATCCTTAAACTCATTCTTCAGTTCATTATACAAACTCTCTTTTGTCGCCCTATAATCCTGAAATATTTTATCCTGTTCATTTTTCTGATATTGTAATAACCCCATATAGGCAATCGAAATAAACAAAAAAACCACCATTAAAACAGTCATCAAATCGGCATACGGAATCCAAAAGTTTTCTTTTTTATTGCCCATTTTCTAATTATTAGCTGGAATAAATCGTTGTATGCATAAATCGAGATTCGTCAACGTTTCACTTAACCGGTCGTAAAACTCATTATTAATATTGGTTAAATCTTCACCTAAGGAAGTACTTGTAGTTTTAATAATACCGACAGCATTGGCCATTTCCTCTCTGTATTTTTTCCAAACATCACTATTCATATCTCTGAATTCTTCCAGCTTCACAATCAATATATCGGCACTATCTTTAAAATTCCGTTCTGTTCGCACCCATTCGTTCAGTTTGTTTGTGGTTTCATCAAAACTTTCTGTAGTTTCTTTTAGCGTATCTATTGTAGCGACCAGATTACTCGTAATCGCAGAGAATTTATTATCCGAAATCATTACTTTATCTAATGTATCAATCAATTGTACCAACTTACTATTATCGGCTACTAATGACTTGGCATTGTCAGCAACTTCAGATAGTGTTTTTGACGACGTATCGAACATTTCTGTTGTTTCCTGGAACTTTTCTGTCAGTTTTGCAATCTGTTCTTTATTTTCTTTTTGCCAATCGTTCAAATTTTGCACACTTGCGTTTAGCTCTGAGAAGTTTTCCTGAACCAATTTATTGATCAATTCATTCATCTGAGCATTAAACTGCTCAGTCACACTCTTCATTACTTCAACTAATGCTTCCGTATTATTTTGTGCCAGCAATTCTGAAAACTCATCAAATTTTTTAGCTATAAGTGTATTGTTTTGAGTCATTGCCGTAATAATTTGTGCCGTATTATTGTTTGCCGTTACAGATCCTTCAACAAATTCATCACTCAACTTAACGATACCATTATTAATGTTCTCGGAACTATTTAGCAGACTCTTATGATTTGTGTTTAGTGTTTTTACAACTGCTTTCAATTCTCCCTCTAAAGCTTCGATTTTCTCATTCAATACTTTCTCAAATGAATCCGATAGCTTTTCAAAATGCTTATTATTATCCTCATGTAGTTTATGAATGGAGAGATTCAACTCCGATATCGCGTTAAGCTCGTCGGTATACTTTTTTTGTTTATTCGGATTATCTTCTATTTCTTTTTGAATAATTGCTCCCCATTTCTGGAATACTATCAGACCAACAATTCCCGCCATAGTAGCCAAAAAAGCAAGCTTCAAACCGCCTAATAACTGAGGAATACTACCTTGGATATCATTGGTATTAAAATCCCATATTCCAATTGTAATTCCGAGCGCCGTACAAAATATCCCTAGTGTAGGAAAGACCGATGGTATTGTTTCAAATATGTACTCATTGGTCCATTTTTTTTGTTTTTTATCACCATTAGAAACACAGTACTTTTTGTACCTATTATAATACAAAACAGCAAAAAAAGTCCACAAAACAAAAACTATTGCCGCAAAAGAAATCTCAATCATAACCTTTTTTATATAAAATCAAATATCATATTTTTACCGTTTATAACATTACGGAAAACCGTAATCTTAACGAAAAAATAAAATTAAAACCATAAAAATCAGAACGAAGACAGCATTACACGACAAAAAGTTCTATTAACGAATCATTAAAGCACTACCGGATTCAATCCTTTTCAGAAATTTCTGATCATATAAAAACACTCGCAACACTTCTACTAATCAACCAGTTAACACACAATCCGCCTTGGTTTTAGAAAAATTTAACGTCAAAAACTCGTAAAATTTACTACCTTTGCGGCTCATTGTAAAGCATTCGTTTGGAAGTATTTAAGTACTATTTAATTAACTTTATCGTACCTATTTTGGTGATTTTTCTTATTGTGGTCATCCTTGTCACAATAAGCGATCGTATTGTCTATGAATATAGCAAACAATACCGCTCGACTATACGCCAGAAAATTACCGCCTTTCTAACCGAATTGCTTTTTACCGATGCCGAAGACTACCAAAACCGTATCCGGGATTTTAAAAAACAAATTCCCTATAGTAGTCCCTGGTGTAAAAGTATGGTCACCGGTTGTATCATCGAACTCAAACAAAACATTAAAGGGGAAGTTACTGCACCTATCCTGGACATCTACAAAAGTTTCGGACTACAGCATTTTAGCGAAAAACTAATTAACAGTCGCCGTTGGTATATCAAATGCAAGGGTATTTACCATTTTCAGGTATTGGAATATGAAGAAGGTGAAGGCTTGGTTAAAAAATATATGAATCACAAAAACAGGATTCTGCGTTCCAATGCCTTTATCGCGTTTATCTCGTTAACCTCGAAAAAACTGGACTTTTTAAGTGATTATCCCTATGAGATCTCACTTATCGACGAATTGAAAGTAATGGATTTATTGTACCATAAAAAATTTCCGATTCCAAAAAACATTAAAGACTGGATCACGGCACAAAACCCGTCGATTGTAAAATTAGGGATTCGTTTTATGGTATATTATAATTATACCGTCGAAAAAGACACGTTACTGGCACTGTTAGCGTCAGATAACAAAATGATACGAAAAGAAGTGATCATCGCGTTACAGGAGCTCTTCCTTTTTGAAGCCGAACCACTGTTAATCGATATGTTTACCTCCGAGGAAATTGAAAATAAAATTGCGATTTTACAAACATTGGCCGTAATCGGAAGTTCAGAATCCATCGCTTTTATCGACGATTACCTGCACCGATCCGTAAATCCGGCGACCAAACTCGAAGCGGTTCGTACCCTCGACACACTCGATCCTTCCTATCTGAAATCCAATTTCAAAGAAGATTTCGAAATTATTAAAATTAAAAAACACGTTAAAAATCCTTACTTATGATTTCGAGATACTATTTGGAGGCTTTCGAAAGGTTCTACGAGACATTTGTAGCGATTTTCTCTTCCAGTTATATTCTATTTTACCTGTTTTTGGCCGTACTTTCGTATCTGGCCATCAAAAAACACTTGAATGCCAAATATTTTATCCACGATGATTTATTGGTAAAATCCAATAACATGATCGGGGTTTCGGTAATTGCTCCGGCCTACAATGAGGGTGCAACTATTGTTTCCAACGTAAAGTCACTGCTTTCGCTTACCTATCCTAATTTTGAGGTGATCATTGTAAACGATGGAAGTATCGACGATACACTCGAAAAACTGATACGGGAATTTCAACTGGTTCAGGTGGATTTCTATTACAAGGAAAAGATCAAAACGCGGAAAGTCCGCGGTCATTATAAGTCAACCAATCCGATTTATGCCAAGTTATTGGTGGTGGATAAAGAAAATGGGAAAAGTAAGGCCGATGCTTCCAATGCCGGAATCAATTCAGCCAAGCATCCTTTGTTCTTGTGTACCGATGTGGATTGTATCTTAAAAAAGGATACGATTATCAAGCTGGCCAAACCTTTCATGGAGAGCAAGCGAAAAGTGATCGCCACCGGAGCCGGAATTCGCATATCCAATTCTTGTGAAGTGAAAGATGGCTTTCTGGTAAAAGTGCATTTTCCTACCAATTGGTATGCGCGTTTTCAGGAGCTGGAATACGTGCGGGCCTTTTTGTTCGGACGAATGGCCTGGAGTCAGATTAACGGTTTGTTACTGGTTTCCGGCGGATTGGGAATGTTCGATAAGGAAGTAGCCATCGCAGCTGGTGGTTATTGGCACAAATCGTTGGGCGAAGATATGGAACTGATCACCCGGATGCGAAAACATATGTACGATACCAAACAGCAGTTTTCGATTAAATATATCCCCGAATCCTTATGCTGGACCGAAGTTCCCGCCAATGCGGAGGTTTTAATCCGACAACGAAGCCGTTGGGCCAGAGGTCTTGTACAAACCTTATATATCCACCGAACGATGTTTTTTAATCCGAAATATGGGAAAACTGCCTTTTTAATCCTACCCTATTTCTTTTCGTTCGAGTTTATGGTTCCGATTCTTGAATTACTCGGTGTTTTCTCCCTATTAATCGGATTTTACATCCTGGATATTGATTATATTTTTCTATTTTACGTTTCTTTATTTGTATATTTATTCTACCTGATTTTAACGCTGGTTTCGATTTTTCTGGATGAGATTTTATATCGCAATTATGCCAATCTGAAAGAAATCCTGATCCTGACTGGAATGGCCTTTATAGAGCCATTTGCGTATCATCCGGTAAACATATATGCCTCATTAAAAGGATACTGGCAATTTTTCAGACAGAAAGAACAAAAATGGGGAGATATGCCTCGATTGGGTTTTAACAGCCAAAATAAAAAAGAAAATGAAACAACGTAATTGTACCAAAATATTCCTTTTTGTACTGGCCGTACTGGCCTCCAACAGTATGCTAGGTCAAAAAATCAATACCGACAGCCTTCTAACTGAGGTGATCAAAGACATTAATGTTCGGAAAAACTATCCGGAAGCGATCAAAAAAGCGCATGTCGGAATCAAAGCCGCTCCGGATTATCTCGATTTTGAATTGTTTTTAGGTCGTGCATACCAACTTACGGAAAGTATCGACAGTGCGCGGTATTATTACAAAAGAGTGGTTGAAAAAAATCCAAAATACGAGGATGCCTATACCTATTGGTCACAATTGGAAGTCAATGCTAAAAACTATCCGGAAGCAACCCGCGTTACCGACCAGGCAATTGCTTTGTATCCGGAAAACAAGGCGTTCCATTTTCGAAAACTGGCGATTTTCGAACTACAAAAAGAAGACGATAAAGCCTACGACTACCTAAAAACAATAGACAAACAGTTTCCGAACGATACCGACATCAAACAGCGTTTGTTCCTGTTGGATAAAAAAAACAATAACGATCGCGTCGGACTGAATTACAGCATTACGTTTTTCGACAGAAATGGCGTTGGTCCGTGGAATTTGGGAAGTGCCCAATATATCCGCGAACGCAAATGGGGTTCTTTGATCGGACGGGTGAATTATGCCAATCGTTTGTCGTTTAAAACATCGATTGCCGACGGACTTCAGTATGAAGCCGAATCCTATTTCTTTACCGGTAAAAAGGCCTATTCCTACGTTGGAGCAGCTTATAGCGATGATCTTGTTTTCCCGAAATGGCGTGTGGGTTATTCCTTTTATTACAATTTCAACAACGGTTGGGAAGCCGATTTAGGGGCGCGATATACCAAAACCACAGACGATGACCTCACCGCTGTTGTGGCCGGTATCGGAAAATATATTGGTTCGTATTGGCTGAATCTCCGCACATTCCTGCAAAATCAGAACAGTAAGGTCTATCCGGCCTTTACGTTAACGACGCGTTATTATTTCGATTCCCGTTTTGATTATGCTACTATTATCATGGGTTATGGGACTTCGCCCGACGAACGATCGGTATTAGGTCAGTTGGAACAGCGAATCGCGATGAATTCCTATCGTATTGGTGCAGGTTACTACCGCGTATTGTGGAAAAACTATCTGGCCGGTATTCAGGTTAACTATAACAATCAGGAATATCTACCGGGTCTAAAGCAAAATGAAACGGAACTTAATTTTAGCCTGCATTATCGATTTTAGCCCTATTTTAGTATGTTAATTAACACGAGTAATGCAGTATTCATAGTAATTAACCTTATTTTTGTAAAAAATAAACAAAAAATTATTTTTACCCCAATATCATGAGCGACGGAAAGAAAATTCTTATTGTTGAAGACGATAACCTTACCATGAACATCCTTGAATTTATTCTAAAAAAAGAAGGGTATGCGTTAACGATTGCCAGAGATGGCTCCGAAGCCATTGAAAAAATTCCGAACGTAAATCCGGATTTGGTAATTACGGATGTCATGTTACCTTTTAAATCCGGTTTGGAGATTACCAATTTCGTAAAAGAAAACTATAAGAATACACCGGTGATCATCCTTTCGGCACTCGGTGAAGAAGAAAACACGGTAACCAATGGCTTTAAATTGGGTGCCGATGACTTTATCGCCAAGCCTTTTAATCCAAAAGAACTAATCTTACGGGTCAAAAGATTGATCGAAAAATAGCCTTTTTCAGGTTTACGGCTTATTTTTGCAGCAAACTCCCCTTCCATGAATATTAAACTTCTGGCCATCGGCAAAACCGACAACAAGGCTTTGCAGACTTTAATAGACGATTATACCAAGCGTTTGTCGTTTTATATCAAATTTGACCTGGAAATCATTCCGGACATCAAGAATGTCAAAAACCTATCCGAAAGTCAGCAGAAAGAAAAAGAAGGCGAACTGATTCTGTCCAAACTATCGGCAACCGACCAGCTGATTGTATTGGATGAAAACGGAAAATCCTTTTCCAGTGTTGGCTTTTCAGATGAATTACAGAAAAAAATGAATTCCGGTGTTAAGACTCTGGTGTTTGTTATTGGCGGTCCGTATGGTTTTTCGGAAGCCGTGTACAAAAAAGCACAGGGAAAAATTTCATTATCCCTGATGACTTTTTCCCATCAAATGGTGCGTTTGTTTTTTATTGAGCAACTATACCGCGGTTTTACGATTCTGAGAAACGAACCGTATCACCATCAATAAATATATTCCTTGTTCGAAATAGTAACATTGGATTGTTTCCACCACGATAACAGTATTTTATCGGCAATATAATTCCCGTACGACAACTCTTTGTCGAAATGTAAAAATAAAACGGTTGGTTTCGTATACATTTTTTCGACGGTACGATGAAACTCTTCCGGTTCTACGGCAATTCCGTTAACTGTAAGTTGATTGTGTTTGTCGAACTTCAAGACCAATGATGCTTTTCCGTCTTCGGCAAAATCTTTTTGCGTTCCCAGCGTATACACGACATCCGTAAAAGGAATAAAAGCCATATTCTTACCAATACTGTCTGCGTAGGAATAATAGTTTTCAACCTGCGCATCACCCTTATGACTTCCCTTGCGGTTTTGCAGTTTAATCACTTCCGGCATAATCTTTTTTAACGGAAATCGTTTGTCGATATTAAAAACCCAGTTGGTCGTAGAAATAATCGTTTGTTTATCCACTTCAACCAACGTATCCTTTCCGTTGACTTGAAACAACATATAAATGGGCGAAATATCGGCCACCTCTTTTACAACGCTTCTACCCGATTTTGGCAATAAAATCTGTTTGTCTTTTCCACAACCGAACAGCAAAAATGCTGCTAAAATAATACTGTATCTGATCATAATCCTTGTGTTTTTTGTACGAGACGAATGCACTCCATCGCTTCCTTTACGTCGTGTACCCGAAGCAAACGGGCGCCTTTTAACAGCGAAATCGTATTCAGTACGGTGGTTCCGTTTAAGGCTTCGCCGGCAGTGTTTTCCAATACTTTATAAATCATCGATTTCCGGGAAACAGCCGATAATAAAGGTACTCCTAAATTTTGGAATAATTCCAGTTTTTGCAACACTTCGTAGTTTTGTTCCGTCGTTTTCGCAAAACCAAAGCCCGGATCCACTATAATATCGTGAATTCCATAACGTCGGGCTTCCCGGATACGTTCCGAAAAGTAAAAAAGCATTTCTTTTACGATATCCGTATAATCGGTAAGCGTATTCATCGTCTGCGGTGTCCCCCGCATATGCATCATAATATAAGGCACTCGTAACGCGCCAACTGTGGGAAGCATTTCGGGATCGAGTAATCCGGCAGCAATATCGTTGATCAATGCTGCGCCGGCGCCAACCGCTTCGGAGGCTACTTTTGCCCGAAAGGTATCCACCGACAAAAGTGCCTCGGGAAACCGATCAGCAATAAGGCGAATCACCGGGACTATACGTTTTACCTCCTCTTCTTCCGTTACAAATGCCGCATTGGGACGGGACGAGTACGCGCCGATGTCGATAAAAGTCGCACCTTCGGTTAGCATTTTTTCGGTCTGCTCTAAAAAGGCCGTGTCACTTTTGTATTTTCCACCGTCGTAAAATGAATCCGGGGTTACATTTAAAATCCCCATACAGTGTGGCGTATCCAAACTAACCAGTCGGCCGTTGCAATTGATTGTCATCTGATTCCGTTTTGAAATCCGGAAGAAATCCCGGGGTAGACTGGTCTTTCTCTTTTTATCCGGAAAAATCCTTACTTTTGAAAAAATTATCACACAAAGATACATAGAAAATGAGCAATACCTCACAGGAATTTGACAAGGTTATTTCTATTTGCCGCAACCTCTATAGCAATAAAATGAAAGACTACGGAAGTGCCTGGCGCATTTTGCGTTTGCCGTCGCTAACCGACCAGATTTTTATCAAAGCACAACGCATCCGCAGTTTACAGGAAAATGATGTCCGTAAGATCAATGAAGATGAAACCTCTGAGTTTATCGGGATTATCAACTACTCCATCATGGCACTGATTCAGCTGGATCTTGGCGTTGCAGATCAACCGGATCTTGGTGTGGAAAAAGCCGTGGCGTTATACGACGAAAAAGTAAAAGTCTGCAAAGACCTGATGGAAGCCAAAAACCACGATTACGGCGAAGCCTGGCGCGATTTGCGCGTGAGTTCCCTAACCGATCTGATTCTACAGAAATTATTACGCGTAAAGCAAATCGAAGATAACAAAGGAAAAACCCTCGTGTCTGAAGGAATCGACGCCAATTATCAGGATATGCTAAATTATGCCGTTTTTGCCCTGATTCATTTGGGAAAAGCCGTATAATCCTGTTAATTAAGAAACATTAACAATCAATTCCACGGGTTCTGACCTATATTTACAAAACCGAAAAAAAGTAATTACCGTTATGAAGAAATTTTTAGTTCACTTTTCACGTCTGTTTGTTGGCGTACTGTTCATTATATCTGGTTTGATCAAATTAAATGACCCTATGGGGTTTTCGTTTAAACTGGAAGAATATTTCGCCGAAAATGTTTTAAACCTTCCCTTTTTTATCCCTTACGCGCTAATTATTGCCGTTTTTGTAGTGGTATTCGAAGTGGTATTGGGAGTAGCGCTCCTAATCGGGTTTAAACCGAAATTCACCATGTGGAGTTTACTATTAATGATTGTCTTCTTTACGTTCCTAACGTTCTATTCGGCTTATTTTAATAAAGTAACCGACTGTGGTTGTTTTGGTGATGCGCTAAAACTCACGCCGTGGGAATCGTTTACCAAGGATGTCGTACTCTTATTTTTTATCCTGATTCTGTTCTTTAACCAAAAACTAATTCAGCCGTTATTTAGCGGTACTGCAAACGCACTTACTGTTTTCGTAAGTTATTCACTATGTCTTTTTATGGGTTATTATGTATTGAATCATTTGCCGTTAAAAGATTTCAGAGCTTACAAAGTGGGAACCAATATTACCAAAGGAATGGAAATTCCCGATGGCGCGCCACGTTCAGTATACGAAATGAATTTTGTGTACAAAGTAAACGGACAAGAACAAAATTTCAACGAAAAACAGTTGATGAACCTGCCGGAAGGAGCCGAGTTTGTTCGTCGTGACGATAAATTAATTTCAAAAGGATACGAACCGCCAATTCACGATTTTACCATCGAAAAAGACGGCGAAAGCTATACCGAAGCCATGCTAAACGAACCAAAATTGATCATGCTGGTTTCCTACGATTTGAATAAAGCCAATACCAAAGGTTTGCAAAAAGCCGAGGAATTCTATAAAAAAGCAACCGCCAAAGGCTATAAAGTCATTGGAATGACGGCTTCCAACGAAGACGCAATTCAAAAAGTAAAAGCGGATAACAAACTGACTTTCGATTATTATTTCTGTGATGGGACAACTTTAAAAACCATCGAAAGAGCCAATCCAAGTATCGTAGTACTGGAAAAAGGAACGATTGTTCAGAAAGCACACTGGAACGATATCGACGATGTTGTTTTAAAATAAGTTTCGATATCGAATGCTTCGTTACCTCCTTCATAAAACCGGATATGCACTGTTAACACTTTTCGGAGTGATAACAGTGATTTTCTTTTTATTCAATGTCCTTCCCGGCGATCCGGCGCGCATGATGCTCGATCAGAATGAAAATTCGGAACAATTGGCGTTGGTTAAAAAGAAATACGGTTTCGACAAACCCGTGGGAACACAGTATTTGTATTATCTGAATGACCTTTCTCCGATTTCCTTCCACAGTAAAAACAGTGATGATTACACCTTCCTTTCCGAAGGGAAATACAACGCTTTATCCTTGTTTTCGATCGGAAATTCCAAAGTCGTATTCAAAACACCATACCTACGGGAAAGCTTTCAGAAAAGCGGCAAAAAAGTGACTCAGGTTATTGGTGATACCTTACCCAATACGGTGATTCTCGCCATTTTTGCCATTGTAATCGCCATCCTGATCGGAATCGTACTCGGTATTGTTTCGGCCATTTATAAAGACAGCTGGCTAGACCGTTTGATCGCCTTGGTGAGCACGCTTGGAATGAGTGTCCCTTCGTTTTTTAGCGCGATTCTTTTTGCCTGGTTTTTCGGCTTCCTATTACACCGCTACACACACCTGAATATGACCGGTAGTTTATACGAAGTAGACGATTTCGGAAACGGAACCTATATTCAGTGGAAAAATATTATTTTACCGGCCATTGTACTCGGCATCCGACCCTTAGGGGTTGTGATTCAGCTAATGCGAAACTCATTACTGGAGGTTATGAGTCAGGACTATATCCGAACCGCGAGAGCCAAAGGTTTAAGCGAACTGCAAGTCATTAAACGTCACGCGCTAAAAAATGCCTTAAATCCGGTGGTAACCGCCGTTTCCGGTTGGTTTGCCTCCATGTTGGCCGGTGCTGTTTTTGTGGAATATATTTTTGGCTGGAACGGACTCGGTAAAGAAATCGTAGACGCACTAAACACACTTGATCTTCCGGTGATTATGGGTGCTGTTTTGGTGATCGCAACGACTTTTGTGGTGATCAATATATTGGTCGATCTGATTTATGCCTATCTGGATCCAAAAATCAAATTACAATAACATTTTCTTCACAGAAGATTTTATATTTTTATACTCCTAAAATAAACTTTAAAAAACTTTTTATGAAAAACATAGTGGCCTTAGCCTTAATGCTGATTGTATCGATCGGTTGCACCAATGCACAAACCCCAAAAGAATTCGCCAAAGAGAGTCTGGAATACAAAATGGTAAGCCTGGAAGGTCAGGAAATTACCTTTAAAGACGTTTTGAAAAAATACAAAGGTAAAACCATTGTGATCGATGTTTGGGCCTCCTGGTGTCCGGATTGTATCAAAGGAATGCCAAAAGTGGTCAACTTACAAAAAGAGTTTACCGATGTGGTATATTTGTTTATTTCGGCTGATAAAACACCGGAAGCCTGGAAAAAAGGAATTGAAAAATACAATGTAAACGGCGAACATTACCTGTTGACCGACGGTATGAAAGGTGCCTTTGGAAAATCGATTAAACTGGACTGGATTCCGCGTTATATGGTAGTGGACAAAAAAGGAAAAATTGCGTTATTCAAAGCTATTGAAGCAGATGACGAAAACCTGATTACGACTTTAAAAACTTTAAAATAATGAGACATAGTATTGTTGCAGGAAACTGGAAAATGCACAAAAATGCATATGAAACCGAGGATTTATTAAACGACCTGATCGAAAAATTACCTTCCGATAAAGAGGTGGAAATTATCGTAGCACCTACGTTTGTAAACCTGTCTTCTGCGGTACAACATTTGGAATTTACCAATATCGGTGTGGCGGCACAAAACATGCACCAGGCCGAAAGCGGTGCTTTTACCGGCGAAATATCAGCGGATATGCTCAAAAATATCGGTGTGGATATCGTCATTCTGGGGCATTCCGAAAGACGTTCTTATTTTCACGAAACGGATGCGTTGCTAGCCAATAAAGTCGATACGGCTTTAAAACACGAGTTACGCGTTATTTTCTGTTTTGGTGAAGAATTAAAAGACCGTCAGAACCAACAGCATTTTAACATCGTGGAAAATCAGTTAAAAGACGGATTATTCCATTTGGATGCCAAAGCATGGGAAAACATCGTATTGGCATACGAACCTGTTTGGGCAATCGGAACCGGCGAAACTGCTACTCCGGATCAGGCGCAGGAAATGCACCAATTTATTCGTCAAACCGTAGAAGACAAATACGGTCGCGAAGTAGCCGAAAACGTTTCCATTTTGTATGGTGGTAGCGTAAAACCAGATAATGCCAAAGAAATCTTTTCAAAACCCGATGTAGACGGTGGACTTATTGGCGGTGCTGCTTTAAAGGCGGATGATTTCGCCGCTATTGTTGCTGCTGTTTAAGCAAATCATAAATTACTAAAAGGCTGTCTATCGTTAGGCAGCCTTTTTCTATTATAATCACTTCGTTTTTGGTTTCGGATATTATTCCGAATTGCAATAATTCGTATTGGCTTAACATTCAAAAGTTAGCATATTATATTTTTTATATTATATTTGAAATATAACCACTAACCTTTTAGATAATTTAAGATTTTTATGAAAAAATATTTACTAATTCTCCTTTTAGTCCCTGTTCTGGCGTTCTCGCAGAAACTCAAAACCAAAAAAGACCGCATTTTATTCGACGAAAAAGAAGTCGCCATCTATAAAGAACCGGTTCGGGATCAATACCAATTATTCGATCTAAAAGGCACCAAACAATTTACCGTAGAATACAAAACCATGATGGAAGGCAAAACCATCATCAACCAATGGTTACTGTTAACCTCGGCCGATGAATCCAAAAAAACGGAAATTCCGTATGAAGTGTTGATCAACTCTCTTAGTCCATCGCGGATTATGTTCCACCTGCTTTCGGCCAAATACGGACTGTTTGACGAAAACGGTTTTAACGCTTCGAAAATCGAAACCTTTTTCAATACCGAACGGGAAAACATAGGCGACAAATCCCTAAAAACCAAAATAGAGACTATCGCTACCAAAAAAGAGAAAGAAGACAAAATTGCCCGTTACCTACCGTTTGTAAAAATGGATGGAACCATTATGTTTGGCGGAACAGCCGGAACCAATATTGTAGGAAAGGCGATATCGTCTAATTATACGGCTTTTGGCAACAACAATACCGTTAACGTTTACGATCTGGATAATATTCAGGTGGCTACAGCGCACGCTACAGGCAATATGAACAACGAGGTGGAAGTTACGCTGTTTAACAACAGTAAGTTTACCTACAATGCTCAAAAACGTTTTGCCGGACCGGATAACAGTTCGTTTGTAAAAGAATTAGTTGGCGAATTGGTGTACCGCGATATTACATTAGGACGCCAGGCTAAAACGTATAATACGAATTTATTAAACGAAAAGATAAAACTAGCCAAAGAACGCAGCCGTAACATTTATAACGTAAGCGGATATGCATTTGACGAAAAAGGTCAGCGTTATGACGGAATTATCACGGCTCAATTTGAAAAACTGGACATTAATCAGACCGGAGACACTCAGGTTGTAGATGCGATCGATAATTACGGTAAAAATGTTTCGATTAAATACAAAAACGAAAAAGGAAGAGAACGCACGATCACATTACAGGCGAAAGACAATATCAAATTTTATGTCCGCAACAACGACGGTACCGAAACGGCTTACGAAGGCATGAAGGTAAAAGGTGATGCGATGAAAAAACTATCCAATGCCATGTCGCTTGGTTTTAACAATGCTTACTTTTATCGGGTTATCTATACGAGCAAAGACAACTCCGTTTTAGTAGATCCGGTGGAAGACGATCGTTTTGTGATCAAATTAAAATCCAAACCGGAAGGCCAAATGGTCGACAAACGAAACAACGATAAACTGTCGGTACAACTGGCGGAATACCTATCCGGATGTAAAATTTTAGCTTCTGAAATAAAAAAAGGGGCATTTGATTTGAAAAACTCAGAAAATCTCATTAATATTGTTAACGAATATAATGATTGCAAATAAAAATTAACATCCCCCATTAAAAATGCCCGTTGTAAACAACGGGCATTTTTTATTCCGAAAACAGGAAAAACGGCTTAACATAAGGCTTCCCGATGAATCCATCCGGTGGCAATGCTCCTTTTTTACTGGTTTTATAGACTTTTATATTTTTTAATTGCACCGAACCATTTATAGCAAAACCAAATTTTCCGTTGTTTTTGATCATTTCGATTGGTTCGGTAAATTTTATAATTTCTTCGTTGTTGATCCAGACAAAAAAGTCATTTCCGGATTTCTGGATTTTCCAATCCAACCATTGTTCGGACATTGGAATTTTTACTTTTGGTAATTCCCCAACATGTCCGGTTGTCCGGATAAAACTGCCCTCCTTTTTCGGATCGGCAAAAAGCGAACGATCTTCAATGGCTACCTTGCCTTCCAACTGGTTGTATAAAATTCCGAGGTATTTTTCTTTTTGCAGGTTGAGCATCACTTCAAATAAATAGGCCGATGGCTCCACCAAAGTCGAAAACGTCAGTACATAATTATCCGGCAATTCTTTCTTTGCTATCAGAATAGCCCAATCGTTGTTTTTACTCCCTTTTACCAGCTTTTCTTTCCGATCGACCTCCCAATTACCATTAACCGGATTCCATTGCTTTAAACGGACATTCGTAAATTCTTCCTGAAAAACGTTTTTAAAATCTGATTTAGGACCCGATACACCTCCCAAAAGCAGCAACCATAACATAAATTGTTTCATAGAATAGTGATCAATAAAGGCATAAAAAAAGTGACTTCCGCCACTTTTCTCTATTTTATTATTAGCTTTTCGCTGTTGCGATTACAAATTTTAATTTGTTTCGAACACCTATCTGTAACAAATCCACTAAATCCTGAACCTGTAGATTATACGGAATTCGTACGACTATGGTCTGTTCTTTTTGCGTTCCCAGTTTTTCCAGTAATTTCGTTTCCAGTTCCTCAAAGGGCACTTCCTGTTTGTCTACAAAATAGTGCTTATCTTCGGTAACGGACAAACTGATAAATTGCTTGTTGGTCGTTTCCTTAGCCTCAGCTTTAGGCAACATCAGGTTGATCACGTTCGGATTCGCCAACGTAGAAATAATCAGGAAAAACAGCAATAAAAAGAACATGATATCACTCAAAGCAGAGGTTGCTACTTCGGCGTGAAAACGTCTATTTCTTTTGATTCTCATTGCGTTTATTTCGTATTTGGCTGTTGAATAACATTGATAAATTCTAATCCCTGGCGTTGCATGTTCAATGCAAAATGGTCGATCATCATATTAAAAAAGTGATAGGCCGCATAGGCAATTACCCCTACGATTAACCCTAATCCACTACTGATCATTTTTTCATATAAACCACCGGAGATATTTCCGATACTGATATTTTCGGTGATCGAAATCGTATAGAAAATCTTGATTACCCCGGAAATGGTTCCAATAAACCCTAAGATTGGTGCAATACCGGCTACGATTCCCAAATACCCCAATTTCTTCTCCATTAATCCCATTTCGATATTGGCGCTTTTTTCTAAAGCCAGGTCAATCTCGTTTATAGGTCGGCCGATGGTATTTACTCCGTTTTTCAACACCGTTCCGTAGGCTGTATTCGATTTATCGCAAATCATAGCCGCCGATTGTATATTTCCGGAATTTAACTGGTATTTTAATTCATTGATCAACGAGTTATCCAATTTTGTTTGCTTTTTGATATACAGATAGCGTTCCACAATAATGTAAACCGTTAGGAAAAACAGGATAAAGATTGGGATCACCATAACCCCACCTTTCATGATCAACTGGAAAAAATTAACGGATTCGATTGCTGTATTGGCCACTACGGGTTCATTTACAACGGGTTCTGTCGGAACCGGGTTCGCTTGCAACAAAAAATTAAAAATCATGTTTTACAAATTCGTTTTTATAGGGGTTAAATATAAGTATTTGCTTTTTAAAATAGCAACTACCGTACCATAAATAACGAAATTTCGGTGGAAAGCGTATTTTGAATGTAAAAAATTTACGGCATAAAAAAAGCTCCGCATTGCGGAGCCTTTTCTGTATTTTGAAAAAATGTTATTCTTCTGTCTTGTTGTGACGTGCTTCAATTTCATCTCTTTCTTTTCTCGTAACCGTATCACAAAGAACCGGTGTTGCGATAAATAGAGAGGAATATGTACCCACAGTAATACCAACCAACATCGCGAAGATAAATCCACGGATTGACTCACCTCCGAAGATGAACATGATTAACAATACCAATAGTAAGGTTAACGATGTATTGATTGTTCTGGATAAGGTTGTATTAATCGATTTGTTTACGATATCGTTAAAATGTCCTTTTGTATTACCTGCAAGGTATTCACGTACCCTGTCGAATACAATTACGGTATCATTCATCGAGTAACCAATTACCGTTAGAATTGCCGCAATAAAGTGCTGGTCCATTTCCATGTGGAATGGCATGAATTTGTAACATAATGAGTAAATACCCAATACGAAGATCACGTCGTGTGCAACTGCTGCGATCGCTCCTAATGAATACTGCCATTTACGGAAAGAGATCATTAAGTAAACGAATACAATCGCCATAGATCCTAATACCGCCCAGTACGAGTTTGTTTTGATATCATCCGATACCGCCGCACTTACTTTAGAAGCTTGTAATACACCGATTTTCTTACCGTCGAATGTGTTGGTAAACTTGTCGTATGTAATATTGTTCGAATAGTAATGCTTTAAAGCATTGTATAATTTTTCGTTTACTTCTTTATCCACTTCAGAACTCGTTTCCTGAACTTTGTATTTCGTTGTAATTTTTAACTGATTCGCATCACCAAATACTTTTGCCTCAGCACTTCCGAATACTTCTTCTTTTGATAACGCATCCGCAATTTCAGATGGTTCGATTGCTTTTTCGAACTTCACCTGGAAGGTTCTACCTCCAACGAAATCCACACCTTCATCCAATCCATTGATTGCAAAAGAGATACAACTCACCACTACTACTAATCCAGAGAATAAGTACGTCCATTTTTTGATTTTCAAGAAATCAAAGTGGAAGTTGGTAAACCAGTTTTTAGTAACCGCTGTTGAGAATTGTAGTTTCGTTCCTCTGCTTACACCCCAGTCTAATAACATTCTGGTAATGAAAATTGATGTAAACAAGGAAGTAAAGATACCGATCAATAATGTTGTAGCAAATCCTTTGATTGGTCCTGTTCCGAAGATCAATAGTACCAAACCGGTTAATACGTGTGTTACGTTCGCATCGGTAATCGACGACATCGCACCTCTCCAAGTGAATGAGAAACGAACTGCTTCGTCTAAGGATTTCCCTAATCGCAATTCTTCTTTTGCTCTTTCATAGATAATGATGTTCGCATCCACCGCAGTACCCATTGTTAATACGATACCTGCGATACCTGGTAAGGTTAATACCGCACCTAAGCTAGCCAAGATTCCGAAAAGGAATAATAAGTTCACAGCTAAAGCGATGTTGGCATACCAACCTGCTTTACCATAATAGAATACCATCCATAGGGATACTAATAATAAACCTACTAATGATGATGTAATACCGTTGTCAATTGCTTGTTGTCCTAATGACGGACCTACAACTTCTGATTGTACGATCTCTGCCGATGCCGGTAATTTACCTGCACGTAAGATGTTCGCTAAATCTTTTGTTTCTGCTACGTCGAATACTCCTGAAATTTCAGAACGTCCTCCTGCGATTGGCCCGGAAGATACTCCCGGTGCAGAATATACGATGTTATCCAATACGATAGCGATATTGCTTTGTTGTGTAAAGGCTTTCCCTGTTAACTCTTCCCATTTTTTCGCTCCGGTAGCGTTCATCTGCATCGTTACAGACGGACGTCCCATTTGGTCGAACGATTCTCTAGCGTCGGTAATAACACCGCCACTCATTGGTGGAATACCTTCTCTGTTTGCTTTTAACGCATATAATTCTACTACGTTTGGTGCTTTCGGGTTTAATTTACCCCATGCAAAACGCACATAACGTTGTTCTGCTGGTAACAAAGAACGGATATCGTCTCTTTTTAAATACGAATTAACTTTTGCAGTATCTTTTGGATTGAAGTAAGCCAATACCGGACTACCTTGTTGTCCACCACCTACTACTAAATCCAATAACGGATTGTTTCCTTTTTTCGCAGCAGCCGAATCAGTTGCTTTATTTGTTAACAATGAGTCAATATCTGTCTTTTTAGCAGCTTCTTTTGTCTCAACTGTTGCTTTTTCTGTTTTCTTTAACGTCTCGTTAGCCGCCAAAAGGAAGTTTCCGATCTCGTCTGATTTATACGTTTCCCAGAATTCTAACTGAGCCGTACTTTGTAATAATTTTGTAATACGATCTACATCCTTAGCACCTGGAAGCTCAACTAAGATTCTTCCTGATTCTCCTAATTTCTGGATGTTCGGTTGTGTAACTCCGAATTTATCGATACGCTCTCTCAATACACGGAATGCACTTTCTACAGACTCATCTACTTTTTTTCTAAGAACTGATTTTACCTGAGCATCCGACATATCGAACTTGATCACATCACTTAAGTTTCGGTTTCCGAAAACTTCCGGTGATGCCAATTTGGTTGTTCCGTTCGATTCTTTGTCAAAAGCGATAAAGAAAGCGTCCAAATAACTTTGGTTACCTTCTCTGTTTTTGGTTGCTTCTGCAAGCGCTTTATTGAAAACTGGATTTTTAGAATTATTCGCTAATCCTTTCAATACGTCTTTAACCGAAATCTGAAGAATCACGTTGATTCCTCCTTCAAGATCCAGACCTTTGTTAATTTGTTTAGCACGTACTTCGTTAAAAGTATGTCCTAAAAAAACTTTTTCTTTACCAATAGAGTCCAAATAGAACAACTCTTTTTTAGAGTCTCCGTTTGCAAAGGTTTTCGCCTTTTTCTCTATATTATTGGTAACAAATGTGAAGGATAGCTGGTAAATACTTACCAGTGCAAAAAGTATTGCAAAAAATTTAATGAGTCCTTTATTCTGCATTATTACTAAATATTAATTATTCATTTTTTTCAAAAACGAGCAAATATATAATTTACCAAAAGATTAACCAATTAATTTGCCAATATTATCAAAAAAAAAGACTGCCCTACGCAGCCTTTCTTTATTTCTTCCGTAATGACTATGCCAAAACAGATTTAAGATCACCATTCATAGCTCTAACTGCATCGGCACTCTTGGCAAAAAGGGCTTTCTCAGCATCGTTTAAGGCGATATCCACAATTTCTTCAATTCCGTTCTTACCGATAATACATGGTACACCGATACAAATGTCATTCTGACCGTATTCTCCTTCCAAATAAACCGAACATGGAATCATTCGTTTTTGGTCGTTTAAGATACTATCGACTAAAAACGCTACTGATGCTCCCGGTGCATACCAAGCCGATGTTCCCAATAGCCCTGTTAATGTCGCTCCTCCAACCATAGTATCGGCAGCCACTTTATCCAATACGTCTTGCGCCAGGAAGTCTCCAACCGGGCTTCCGTTATAGGATGCCAATCGTGTTAATGGAATCATGGTAGTATCGCCATGTCCGCCAATCACCATTCCCTGAACATCGTTAGACGGCTTGTCCAATGCTTTTGATAAATAGTATTTAAAACGGGAACTATCCAAAGCACCACCCATACCGATAATTCTGTTTTTCGGCAATCCGGTTGCTTTTAAGGTCAGATAGGTCATTGTATCCATTGGATTCGACACCACTACTATAATGGTATCCGGAGAATATTTTAGTACGTTTTCCGCTACCGATTTTACAATTCCGGCATTGATTCCGATTAATTCTTCACGGGTCATTCCCGGTTTTCTCGGAATACCTGAGGTGATCACCACCACATCGCTTCCCGCTGTTTTAGAATAATCGTTCGTACTTCCCGAAACACGTGTATTAAATCCTGTTGTTGTTGCGCACTGCATGATGTCCATCGCCTTACCTTCTGCAAATCCTTCTTTGATATCCAATAATACCACTTCGCTTGCAATTCCTCTATAAGAGATAACATCTGCACAAGTTGCTCCTACATTTCCTGCGCCAACTATTGTTACTTTCATAATATTCGTAAAATAAGTATTAAATTAATTTTTGATTTATTGAGTTACCCAATATACAAATTTTATGTACGCAAAATACATGGTTTAAAAAAATCACATTTTTTTAAATTGCTACCAAATAAAAAAGGATGCCGTTTGAACTGCCCCCAAAAAGTTAGACACTATTTGGGGGCATTTTTATGGGAAGAAAAGTCAAGTACAATTATGAATTTAAACTTCAGTGTGTAGAAGAAGTATTAAATAAACACCGCTCAAAAGGCTC